>CHCFR05602__coassemble_229_pt1 | contig 41766 bp, 34 predicted proteins | sample CHCFR05602__metabat2_low_PE_017 | metagenome-assembled genome bin CHCFR05602
TAAGCATGCTTTTTAACAGGCTTAATGATTTGTATAAAATCAAAAACTATTTATTAAGAATTGATAAACATTTGCCTATAATGTTGAAAGTTTGCGTTGGTTCTATTAAAATGATACAGAAACAACCAAAAATCAGAAACGGAGATATTCATATGGAATACACTTCAAAGTATAATGTAAGAACAACGATGTACCAGCAGTTTGAAAATTCTGCAAAGCAAAGGGGAGATAATCCCTGCCTGTATTACTACAACAACACCTTAAGCTGGAACGAAACGAGCGAGCTGGTGGACAGATGCGCCGCAGCGCTTGCCGCAAACGGCGTAAAGAAGGGCGACAGAGTTATCATCTGCCTGCCGAACATGCCGCAGTGCATAGCCGCCATTTACGCGGTAAACAAGATCGGCGCGATTGCCTCCATGTTGCACCCACTCTCCGTAAAATCAGAGGCGGATTACGCCATCAAGCTTGTGGGCGCTAAATTTGCCTTTTGCTTTGACGTTTCCGAAAAGGCTTTCAAGGATAATCCGGATGTGACCGTCGTTAAGTGCAAAACAGCATATTATTTCCCCAAAACGCCGTACGGCTTTATGGCAAATCTGGTCTACAAAAAGAAGATCAAGGGCAAGACCGCCCCTGCAACAAATGTTAAAAAGCTGATCGATTGGGCGGATTTCCTGAAAGAGGGCGACGAGTACATCAGGGAGAACGGCATACCCGAAACGCAGACGGATTATGCCGCAACCGCCGCCGTTATGATGACGGGCGGCACAACGGGCAACCCCAAGGGCGTTATGCTCTCTTCTGAAAACATAAACAACCTTTCCTATGAGCTTGTGGACGTTGTTACAACCGTTCTTGACATGCAGATAGATCAGGATAAGGACGGCATGCTCACCGCCCTTCCCGTATTCCACGGCTTCGGCTTTGCGCTTTGCATGCATGTTTCCATGTGTGTGGGCATGGCGCAGTCGCTTTGGCCGCAGTTTGACGCTAAAATGTGTTCCCAGGCAATCAAGAAATATCATTTGAATTATATCTTCGGCGTACCGGATTTCTTTGAAAAGGTATATAAAGCCGGCTATCTCAAGGGCATAGATATGAGCAATATGAAGCTCATCGGCTCCGGCGGAGACGTTGTGCCCTATACGCTTACCGAAAAAATGGATCGGCTGCTTAAGGACAACGGCGCAAAATGCCACTTTGTTACGGGCTACGGCCTGACCGAATGCGTAACGGTGTGCACATTTACCGATCCGCTTCGTGAGGCGCCTCAGGGCTGCATCGGCATTCCCACCTATAATATTGAGGTCATGACCGTTAAGCCGGGCACTACGGAGGAAGTCAAGGGCGAGGACGGCGAGCTTTGCGTTTACGGCCCCACCCTTATGCAGGGCTACTGGAACGACCCGGAGGAGACCGCAAAAATGCTTGTTCAGCATGAGGACGGCAGAGTATGGCTCCATACCGGGGATATGTGCTTTATTGACGAAAAAGGTGATATCTATTACCGCCAGCGCCTGAAGAGAGTTTATAAGATCAGCGGATACCTTGTTTACCCCTCCTTTATTGAGGAGACCTACCGCTCCATGGCGGAGATCTATGACTGCTGCGTGATCGGCAAAGAGGACGGCGGCAAAACGATGCTGAAGCTCTTTGTTGTTAAAAACAAGAAATTCGCAAAGGACGACGAGGAAGCGCTCACCGCCAAGATCAAGCATTTCGGCGAACAAAACCTTTCCAAATGGAGCATTCCCAGAGAGATCGTTTATATTGACGAGCTTCCTCGTACCAAGGTGGGCAAAGTAGACTTCAAGGTTTTGAACTGATTTTCACATCATACAAACAAATAATAACAAACGCCGCTTGAACATTTAGTTCAAGCGGCGTATTTATCTGTTTCGGATTATAGCTTTAATGTTTGATCCCGTAGATCTTGGCTAAAACGGAATTGCGATAAGCTTTATCCTGCGTAACTTCTTTTATGACTTTCAAAAACGGCGGGAGCGCAAAGCTTTCGGTTTCGGCTTTAAGCTCTATTTCAAGCAGCGCTTTATCCTGCCAGAACGGGAAAATATCCAGCTCAAAGCATTTTTCGCCGTACAGCAGCAGATAGCGCCGTTTATACAGCACTTTTTGACCCTTTATGCTTTCTGTATACTGCGCCTGCGTGATGCGCGTTTCATGCTCTATCCTTTTCATTTCGGAAAGCTTGATCTTCTCTGTTTTGATATAGACAAAATCGCCGTCCCGCCCGCGCTTTCTTACCCGGAACCTGCCGCCGGCATTCTCCACATACGCCTGCGCAATATCTGCAAAATCGCATAGCTCGTAACGCAAAAGCATTTCTTCATCCGGCTTTTCTATCAAAAATTTACGCTCTATCTCAAGCGGTTCGGGTATGCCGAGAAAAAAATCGATCTCCGCGGCAAGGGCGCTTTCATCTGCGGCAAGGCGCAGATGCTCGTTGCCGAGCCAGCTTTTAATTACGCTGCGGCTCTGATTGCTTTGAATAAAAACCGCCGAGTATGCATAGTTCTGCGCGTTCGTTCTGCACGGAACGTCAATATCAAATTCGGCTCTGCCGCCGTATTTTTTTACGATCTTACCGGCGTTTTCAAAACCGATGACCGCGATCTTTTCCATTCAGCTCATCTCTTTTTCTATATATTCGCAATACAGGCGCAGGATATCTATATCCGTTTTATCATAGACCATTCTTGCGCCCACGGTATCCTCTATCTCGTTAAAAACGGCTGCGCCGCCGTCAAAAACAAAATCTATGCCGATATAATCATATTTTAGCAGGGAGGCGATCCTGTCAACAAGCGCCCTTTCGCTTTCGCTGAGCGCATAAACGCTTGCCGAGCCGCCAAGGCAGTAATTGGAGCGGAAATCCGTTTCGCTCGTTCTTAAAACGGCGCAGATGATTTTGCCGCCGATCAGCCACACGCGCAGATCGCGCCCAAGCTGCGAGGCGGGCTTTTGGTAAACATAGCCGGGTTTAAGCTCTATCTTTCCGCTCTTAATAAGCCGCACGCCCCTGCCGCCCCTGCCGTTTGACGGCTTTTCAACAAGCGGCGGCTGCGTCTGATTGACCGGCATGATCCTTATGCCGTTTTTCTGCATAAATTCATAGCAGCGCTGCTTGTCGTTTGCAAGCCGCGTCAGCGGGGCAGGGTTAAAAACACGCACGCTGCGGCGTTCAAACGCCTGCGCGATCTCCGCATTATTCGTTCTGTTGATCACAAAATCGGCGGGCATATCCGGGTCAAGCTCCTCCTCCAAAACAAGGCGCACGCCCAGATGCTTTTTAAATTTTTCTACGGAAAAGGCGTTGCGCCGCGCCTCTGCCGCACTGTATATCAGGATTCCGTTCACAGCCTGCTCCTTATCTCTTCAAAGATGAGCGGCGCAATATCCACGCCCGTGCAGTTCATGATATTGATGATATGGGCGTTGCTGTTTACCTCGCAGACGATGCCGCCTTCAAACAGATCCACCCCGCCGAACGTAAGACCGAGCGCCTCGCAGGCGGCAACTGCGGTCTGCTTTTCCTCTGTGCTTGGCGTATAGGGCGTCATGCTGCCGCCGTTCGTTACATTGGCGCGGAAATCGTTTTTGTTTTCCCGCCTTACCGCGCAGACGGCTTTGCCGCCGACGACCTCTATTCGGATATCCCGCCCTGCGGCGCTTTCTATAAATTCCTGCAAAATAAAAGGCTTTTCCGTAATATGGCGCAGAATATCCGCTTTGCTTTTGCAAAGAAACACCTGCTCCCCGAACGAGCCGTAGCATTCCTTAAAAACAAGCGGAAGCCCCAGACGCCGGACGGCGCCGTTTACAAATTCGGAAAGATCCGCCTTAAAATACGTCATCGGCGAGGCAAGCGTTTCGGGCTGCTTTACGATACCGCCGAGCGCGATATACGTTTTTGCCTTGTCATCGCAAAGGGCTATGCTTTTTGCGCTGTTAAAAACGGGAATGCCGTTCTTTTCCAGCCGCGCGGCAAGATTTACATCCTTATCCCAAAACAGCACAAAATCCGCCGCAGGCGCGTCCAGCGCCAGCTCCAGATTGGTTCTGAGCTCCAGCCCGACGCCGCACGCCGCCGCGCTTTCCAGCAGATGGCGGTGGAGCGTATTATATTTTTCGCCGGTCAAAAAATGATTTACCGCAAGTATACCTTTCACTTTTTTCGCCTTTCGTTGTGATTTCCGATTTGTTTTTTTACTTTTTTATACTTTATCATTTTTTCTTGCTTTTTTCAATGCGCTGATATAAAATAGATATACTTAATGATAAAGCGGAGGAATGTTAAATGACGGAATATACCCTTAAATACGGCTGCAATCCGAATCAGAATCCCGCCCGTATCCATATGGACGGCAAAGAACTGCCCTTTGAGATCTTGAACGGCAGCGCGGGATATATAAATCTGCTGGACGCTTTCAATTCCTGGCAGCTTGTGTGTGAGCTGAAAGAAGCCACCGGCCTGCCGAGCGCTGCTTCCTTTAAGCACGTATCTCCCGCAGGCGCGGCCGTTGCGCGCGAGCTTTCTGAAACAGACAGAAAAGTCTGCTTCGTGCCGGACGGGCTTGAACTTTCCCCGATCGCGCAGGCATATGTAAGAGCCAGAGGCTGCGACAGAGTTTCCTCTTTCGGCGATTTTGCGGCGCTTTCGGACGAGTGTGACGCATCCGTTGCCGAATTCCTTGTAAAGGAGGTATCGGACGGCATTATTGCCCCCTCCTATACGGACGAAGCGCTGGAAATCCTGAAAAAGAAAAGGCGCGGCAACTACCTCATCATCAAAATGGACCCAAATTATACGCCCGAAGAAATGGAAACAAAACAGGTGTTCGGCATAAAATTTGAGCAGAAGAGAAATGACGCAAAGATCACAATGAGCCTCTTTGACGATATGCCCACCAAGGTAAAAGATATTCCCGAGAGCGCTAAGATCGACCTGCTCATCTCCATGATCACGCTGAAATACACGCAGTCCAATTCCGTTTGCTACGCCATGGGCGGGCAGACCATCGGCGTCGGCGCCGGCCAGCAGTCCAGAATACACTGCACGCGCCTTGCCGGCAACAAGGCGGATAATTTATGGCTTCGCCGGCATGAAAAGGTCACCTCCCTGCCGTTTATTGAGGGCATAAGGAAGTGTGACGCGGACAATGCCATAGACCTTTATATCAGCGAGGAATATGAAGAGCTTTTAAAAGACGGCGTTTGGCAAAGATACTTTACCGAAAAGCCGGAGCCCTTTACCATAGACGAAAAGACCGAGTGGCATGAATATATGGACAACGTTGCGCTTGGCTCAGACGCTTTCTTCCCGTTTGAAGACAATATTGAGCGCGCGGCAAGATCAGGCGTTAAGTATATCGCACAGCCCGGCGGCTCCGTAAGGGATCAGGCGGTAATAGACTGCTGCGATTCTTTCGGCATGGCAATGGCAATGACCGGCATAAGACTGTTCCACCATTAATAAAGTTGGCTCAAAACCTGTATAAACAAGAAGGGGGCTGCCTCACGATTTTTTGTGAGGCAGCCCCCTTTGGTATTTTATGCGGGGCGCTCTGCAAAATTGCCTGTGTAAAGCTGATAATATTTGCCCTTTTGGGCAATCAAATCATCGTGACTGCCGCGCTCGATGATTCTGCCGTGTTCAAGCACCATGATGCAGTCCGCATTCTTAACGGTGGAAAGGCGGTGCGCGATAACGAACGTGGTTCTGCCCTTCATAAGCGCGTCCATACCTTTTTGAACAAGCTCTTCCGTTCTTGTATCAATGGAAGACGTAGCTTCGTCAAGAATAAGCACGGGCGGATCGGCAACCGCCGCTCTTGCTATAGCAAGCAGCTGGCACTGGCCCTGTGAAAGGTTGCCGCCGTCGCCGTCTATCATGGTATCATAACCGTCCGGCAGACGGGTAATAAAGCCGTGCGCATTTGCAAGCTTTGCCGCCGCGATACATTCCTCGTCCGTAGCGTCTATCTTGCCGTAGCGGATATTATCCATGATTGTGCCCGTAAACAGGTGCGTATCCTGCAAAACGATGCCCAGCGTGCGGCGCAGATCCGGCTTTTTGATCTTTGTGATGTTGATACCGTCATACCTGATCTTGCCGTCCTGAATATCATAGAAGCGGTTGATCAGGTTCGTTATGGTGGTCTTTCCCGCGCCGGTGGAGCCTACAAACGCGATCTTCTGACCCGGCTCGGCGTAAAGCCGGATGTCGTGGAGCACCATTTTATCATCCGTATAGCCGAAATCCACGCCGTCCAGCACGATTCCGCCTTGAAGCTTTTCATAGGTAACGGTGCCGTCCGCTTTATGCGGGTGCTTCCAAGCCCATACGCCGGTTCTGTGATCCGTCTCGCTCAGCGTGCCGTCTGCATTCTCTACGGCGTTCACCATTTCAACATAGCCGTTATCCTCTTCCGGCTTTTCATCAAACAGAGCAAAAACACGCTTTGTGCCGGCAACCGCCATGATGATGGAGTTCATCTGCTGGCTGATCTGGGCAACGGGATTGCTGAAGCTCTTATTCAGACCCATAAACGCTACAACCGTGCCTACTGTAGCGCCGGCGATTCCCGTTGCACCGCCAACGCCGAGCGCAAGAGCAGCGCCCACCGCAGCGCATATTACATAACTTAAATTGCCTATGTTTACGTTTACGGGCATCATCATATTGGCATATTTATTCGCCTTGTAAGAGCTGAAACGCAGTTCTTCGTTAATCTTATCAAAATCGCTTTTCGCTTTTTCCTCGTGGCAGAAGACCTTTACTACCTTCTGTCCGTCCAGCATCTCTTCAATAAATCCGTCCACTTCGCCAAGCGCTTTCTGCTGTTTGTCAAAATACCTGCCGGAGCGCTGCGTGAACTTTCTTGTAACGATGAGCATCACGCAAGCCATAAGCACCGTGATGGCTGCAAGCACGATATTCATGCGTATCATGGCAACAAGCGAGAAAATGAGCGTAATGCCGGAGTTGAAGATCTGCGGAATGCTTTGGCTGATAAGCTGGCGCATCGTATCTATATCATTCGTATAGACGCTCATGATATCTCCGTGGGCGTGCGTATCAAAATATTTGATAGGCAGTTTTTCCATGTTTTTGAAAAGATCTGTTCGCAGCTGCTGCATCGTATCCTGCGTTACATTTACCATGATCCTCGTAAACGAAAAAGATGCGATGATACCCACAACATAGATGACGGCAACTCTTATAAGGGCGTTTGCAAGCCCGCTGTAATCGTTGGAGCCGGATACGAGCATCGGCTCGATATAATCATCTACAAGCGACTGAATGAACACCATTCCCTGCATCTGCGCAAAAGCCGAAATCACGATGCATACAACAACGAAAAACCATGCCACCTTGTTGTTTTTTACCATATACTTCAGAATGCGCGAAAAGGATTTGGCGCCGTTTCTGAGATTGCTTCTGCTGTTGTTATTATTCATTGTGCGCCCTCCTTTCTTACTGCTGGTCAAAATCTCCGCCGCCCTGCTGGGACTCGAAGATCTCGCTGTAGATCGCGTTGTTTTTCAAAAGATTTTCATGTGTGTCAAATCCGTTTACCCTGCCCTCGTCAAGCACGATGATCCTGTCCGCGTCCTTAACGCTGGAAACACGCTGGGCAATTATGATCTTTGTGGTATCCGGAATAGCCGTTGCAAACGCCTTTCTGATCTTGGCGTCCGTAGCCGTATCCACTGCGGAAGTGGAATCGTCAAGAATAAGCACTTTCGGCTTTTTAAGCAGCGCCCTTGCAATGCAGAGCCTCTGCTTCTGACCGCCGGAAACATTTGTGCCGCCGCGCTCGATATAGGTGTTGTACTTATCCGGCATACGTTCAATGAATTCATCTGCGCACGCCGCCTTGCACGCTTCTATACATTCCTCTTCGGTTGCGTCAGGATTGCCCCATCTCAGATTATCAAGGATCGTGCCGGAGAAGAGCACGTTCTTCTGAAGCACAACGGAAACGCTGTTTCTGAGCGCCTCGGTATCATATTCGCGAACGTCTACTCCGCCCACGCAGACACTGCCCGCGCTTACATCGTAAAGCCGGCAGATCAGGTTTACAAAGCTGCTCTTGCCGCTGCCCGTACCGCCGATTATGCCGATCGTTTCGCCGGATCTGATATGGATATCAATATCGCTGAGCGCGTTTTTATTGCTGTTTTTCCTGTATGAAAAATCTACATGATTAAAATCAATACTGCCGTCCTTAACCTCTTCAACGGGATTTTCCGGATTATGTATATCGGGAACCTCGTTGAGCACCTGCGAGATACGGTGAACGCTTGCCGAGCTCATGGCGATCATAACAAAGATCATGCTGAGCATCATAAGGCTCATAAGGATCTGCATGATGTAGGAAAGAAGCGTTGTAAGATTACCGGTAGTCATATCGCCTGCAATGATGTAATGGGCGGCAAACCACGAAATCGCGATCGTGCAGCCGTAAACGCAGAGCATCAGCGCAGGGCTGTTGAGGGTAAGATAGCCCTCTGCCTTGATATTGAACTTTTTAAGAAGCTTTACGACCTTATCAAACTTCTCTATCTCATGATCCTCACGCACATAGGACTTTACAACGCGGATCGCGGAGATGTTTTCCTGAATATCGGCATTTACGCGGTCATACGTATTGAAAGCCTTTTCAAAATACTTGAGCGAAAGCTTTATGATGACTGCCAGCACACAGCCGAGCAGGATGATTGCAGCAAAGAATACAAGGCTGATTTCCCTGTTGATAAAAAAGCACATCAGCCAGCTGAATATAAGCGTAAGCGGCGCTCTTGTTGCGATCCTCAGCGTCATCATATATGCGTTTTGGATATTCGTAACGTCCGTTGTCATGCGCGTTACAAGGCTTGCGGTGCTGAAGCGGTCTATATTGGCAAAGGAAAAGGTCTGAACCTTATCATAGATCCCTTTCCTTAAATTCGCCGCAAAGCCGGAAGACGCTCTTGCAACATACCTGCCGCTGTAAGCGCCGAAAGTCAGGCTAAGGCCTGCCATGACAATCATTACCGCGCCGAAGATATACACATTGTTTATATTGCCTGCCTGAATACCGTAGTCAATGATATAAGACATTACAAACGGCAGCAGAACTTCCATAATGACTTCAAGCGCTGTGAAAACGACCGTTAAAACAGAATCTTTTTTATAATTTTTTACGTATTTTAAAACCGTTTTCAATATGATTCCTCCGTTTCCATATAGTTTTTAAGGCTGCGGTGCGCGTTTTTCAGAACCGCCCTTTGCATTTTAAGCACAAATTCAAGCTCGCTCTGCGAAACGCCGGCAAAGATCTCCCCGGCGGCGCAGTCAAATTCACGCAAAAGGCCGTTTTTGACACGCAGCGCCTTTTCGGTTGGCACGATCCTTTTCTGCCTGTTATCGCTCTCCAGCGTTTCAAGAGTTATGAACCCCTTGCCGCAAAGCCTTTTGAGCGTGGAGGAGACCGTACTCTTTGAAATATCCACTATCTCGTTTAACTCAGACACCATAATGCCGCCGCTTTGCGATATGCAAAGCAAAATGATTCCCTGCGCCGCCGTAAGTCCGAATTTTTCGGCTCTGGCGTCCAAATACTTATCGGTGATTATGGAAATATCTTTGTTCAGCTTAATTATCTCTTGCCTGGGCTCCGTCTCTGCCACCTTCTTTACAATAGTTTGCGTGCTGACAATCAACTCGCAAACAAAATGATTACATATAATATATATCACAATAATGCTTGATTTTCAAATAAAAATAGTTTATTATCTATAAAAGATATTTATTGATAATATCGCGATTGTTAAATAATTAACACAGGAGATCTCACAGATTATGAATACCGTTCAGCTGGAATGCTTTATTGAAGTATCGCAAACGCTCAATTTCTCGCGCGCGGCGCAGAACCTTAAGATGACGCAGCCCGCCGTAAGCCACCAGATCAATTCCCTTGAGGCGGAGCTTGGCACAAAGCTTTTCAACAGAACAAGCAAAAGCGTGGAACTGACAAGGGACGGGATCCGGTTTATAGGCCCTGCAAACGACGCGCTGAAGATCCTCGGCACGGCTAAAGCCAGGATAAGCGAAAAACTGGAAACAGAGGTTCTGCCCCTCGGGATCGTTTGCAGAAACATTCAGATGAGCACCGTTTTGCCTCCGCTTTTAAGCGCCGTTGCAAAAGAGCTGCCCGCCTGCCGTCCTTCCGTAAAGATATCGCCTTTTATGCCCGTTTATTCCGTTACGGAAAATGAAACTGCGGACGTTATTTTTTCTTATAAAACAGAAGCGCCCGCACAGGGGCGCATCGTTTTCAGGGAACTGATGAAATGCCCGATCTGCCTTATATGCGCAGAGAACAGCGAGCTTGCGCAGCACGATCAGATCACGCAGGCGCAGCTTAAAGGGCACAGCCTTGCGCTCGTTTCAAGGCAACGCAGCATTGACGAGATCTTTCGCGTTACCTCCGCCGCAGCGGCACAACTGCATCAGAACCAGATCTATCTGTGTGAAACGCTGGACTGCGCATTGGTGCTCGCCGAGGCAGGACTATGCGGCTGCGTTGCGCCGCGGCTGGGCACGCAAAAAGACGGCGGTCTGAAATACATACCCATTACAGACGCACCGCCGGTTTCCTTCGGAATCTATTACTCCACGCTGAAAGCCAACCCCGTATTAAAAAAGTTTGTTGAGATAAGCTGCAGGGAACTGAACCCGAAACGCTGAGCCGTTTTAAGCGGGATGATCTTAACGCGCGCACGCAGACCGGCCGCCTAAAACCATATTGTGTTCAGCCCGCCCGGTCAGCTTATATTTCGGCCGCTGAAAGGCACCGCGAGCTTAAAAACGATCTTGCGCACGGTGGAATCCTTTTCCACGCTCAGACCGGGCATATGCGCATCCTGCGGGTACAGCATAAGGAACGTGCCTTTTGTAAGCACGAAATCAAGCCGCGGTTCGCCCTCATAAAAAGCAATATCCTGCCCCTTTGAATACCTTTCCTCGGTAAGCTTAAGATCGCCGAGCTTTGCCACGCGGATCTTTTCCATTCCGGAAACGATATACTGCACGTCTACATATTTTCTGTGCGCTTCAAAACGGCAGGTATCGTCCTGCTGCTTCGTGCGATAGGTCTGGATATTCGCAAAAACGCGCTCGCCGTCTATCTCATATTCGCCGTCCGGCAGCGCCTCCTCTTCAAACCGTTTTAAAAACTCCACGCAGAATTCAAGTCTGGGAGCGCTTTCATAATACGTGGCCATATTTTGCGCCTTGTCAAAAAGCATAAAACTTCCTCTTTTCTTTTCACTTAAGAACTCATCAGGTTTTCTTGCATGCGTATAAAAAATCCGGCGGTACTGACCGTCGGATCTTTCAACTCGTAAGCTGCCGGGAGTTGAACCCGGTATGCTGAAAATGTGCCACCGCGGCGACTTTTTACTTTTTCGCCGTTGATGGGCGCGGCAGCTTTAAACTCTTGAATCGTCATTGCGGTGAATATAAGCGTCAAGCAGCTTCCAAACCGTTTTACGCTCTTCTTCCGAAAGTGACGCGATCATATCAATGATATTTTCATCAATATCATCTTTCATTGCGCCTGAAACGAAGTAATCCGCATTTACCTCAAGAATTTCGCAGATACGGATAAAGCTTTTCATTCTCGGATAGCTTCTGCCCGTTTCAATATTTGAAATCTGGTGCTCACTGAGACCGATCTGCTCCGCAAGCTCGCTCTGATTGATGCCGAGTTGCTTTCTCCTCTGCATAATGCGCAGGCCGAGTATCGCCTGTTTGTCTATTTTTTTCATAATAACACCCCGTCAAAGATATTACCATATTTGGGGTAGTGATTGAACACAGTTTTATTAGATTTGTGAATATAACTGAATAATTTTCAAATGTTCATAAATTATCCAAACACTTTAGTATAATTGTTAATTATTTAAGGGTTCAGGGCAGCAGCAGAGCTTTTCCTTTTCCGAAAACCGTTGAGCCTACCGCCCTTGCGGCAGATCGGTTCTACAATATAATTGACTTCCCGGTCATTTCCGCCGGCTGGTCAAGCCCCATGACCTTCAGCATCGTAGGCGCAATATCGCAAAGCCTGCCGCCCTCACGCAGCTTGCAGGCATGATTGTAAACGATGAACGGAACGGGATTTGTGGTGTGTGCGGTAAAGGGTTCGCCGTTTTCGTCCAGCATCTTATCCGCATTGCCGTGATCGGCCGTTACAAACAGTACGCCGTCCATTTCCTTTACCGCTGCGGCAAGGGAACCTACACAAGCGTCCACCGTTTCAACTGCCTTTACCGCCGCCGGAATGATCCCCGTGTGACCTACCATATCGCAGTTTGCGAAATTCACTATGATGGCGTCATATTTTCCGCTTCTCACTGCGGCGTTAAGCTTTTCGGATACCTCCGGCGCGCTCATTTCCGGCATAAGGTCAAAGGTGGATATTTTCGGGGAATCCACAAGGATCCTGTCCTCTCCGGGATACTGCTTTTCCTCACCGCCGTTAAAGAAGAACGTAACGTGCGCGTACTTCTGCGTTTCTGCGATCCTGAGCTGCGTTTTTCCGAGGTTGGAAATATATTCGCCAAAGGTGTTTTTCAGTGTTTCGGGCGGGAAAGCAACGGAAACGTTTGGCATCTCCTCGTCATACTGCGTCATGCAAACATAGTTGAGCGGGAAAAAGCCGTTTTTCCTCTCAAAGCCGGTGAAATCCGGGTCTACGAACGCCCTTGTGATCTCCCTTGCTCTGTCCGGGCGGAAATTGAAGAAGATAACACTGTCGTTCTCTTTTACTCTGCCCTCTGTGCCGCCGATGACCGTGGGGATCACGAATTCATCCGTGAGGTGCTTGCCGTCCTCGTCAATGGTTTCATAGGATTCTCTGACCGCCTGAACGGGATCATCCGCCTGAATGCCCTTGCCGTAAACGAAAGCGGCATATGCCTTTTCAACTCTGTCCCAGATATTATCCCTGTCCATGGCGTAAAATCTGCCTGTAACAGTGGCAATCTTACCGACGCCGATCTCCGCGATCTTGCTTTCAAGAATCTCCAGATCATCCGCTGCGGAGGCGGGGGGAACGTCACGCCCGTCAAGGATAGCGTGGATATAAACATTCTCAACACCGTGTTTCTTTGCCATTTCCATCAATGCGTAAAGATGCTCCGTGTGGCTGTGAACGCCGCCCGGGGAAACCAGACCGATCAGGTGGAGCGCCCTGCCCTTTGCGTTTTCCATTGCGCTTACAAGCACTTCGTTCTTATAAGCCTCGCCGTCCTCAAACGCCTTTGTTATTCTTGTGAGCGGCTGGTAAACCACTCTGCCGGCGCCGATATTCGTATGACCGACCTCGCTGTTGCCCATCTGTCCGTCCGGCAGGCCTACATCAAGCCCGGACGCGCCTATATATGTCATGGGGCACTCCGCCATAAGCTTATCCAGATTCGGCTTTTTGGCCATTGCAATGGCGTTGCCGTAGTCGGAATCGTTTTTGCCGTAACCATCCATAATGCATAATACAACCGGTTTTTTCATCTGTATCTTCCTCCTGTTTGCCGAAATAAAATCCGGCACTGAAATACCATACATATTAAAAGCCCTCAAACGAGGGCTTTTTGAATCATTTGGACGCAGCTTTAACAATAACGGAAAAATCCTGCGCTTTGAGTGAAGCGCCGCCGATAAGGCCGCCGTCCACATTTTCCTTTGCAAGAAGCTCCTCTGCGTTCTTTGCGTTCATGGAGCCGCCGTACTGAACCACAAATGCGTCTGCTGCGGCTTTGCCGTAAAGCTCTTCAATCACCTTGCGGATATAGCCGTTTACCTCGTCTGCCTGATCGGCAGTAGCGGTCTTGCCCGTGCCGATGGCCCAAACAGGCTCATAGGCGATGATAACATTTTTGAGTTCCTCGGCACTTACGCCCTGAAGCGCGATCTTCGTCTGCATGCCGACCACCTCAAAGGTAACGCCCTGCTCCCTCTGCTCCAGCACCTCGCCTACGCAAAGGATCACTTTCAGTCCGGCGTCCAGCGCGGCGCGCACTCTTTTGTTCACCGTTTCATCCGTCTCGCCGAAATACTGCCTGCGCTCGGAATGGCCGATGATAACATAGGGAACGCCCATGGCGGCAAGCATCTTGGCTGAAACCTCGCCCGTGAAAGCGCCGCTTTCCGCCCAGTGGCAGTTTTCCGCGCCGATCATAATGTTTGAACCCGCCGCCGCTTCAAGAGCCGCGTTCAGATCAACAAACGGCGCGCAGATGATCACATCGCAGTCCGCGTCCGCAACAAGGGGCTTCATCTCATTGATGAGCGCCGTTGTTTCAGCGGGGGTATTGTTCATTTTCCAGTTGCCGGCAATCACTGCCTTGCGAAGAGATTTGTTCATAATGATTCCTCTTTTATCTATAATTCATTGAATTTTTTTTAATTATCGTCGTTATCTGCTGCCGATTAGTTCAGTCCTTATCCATAAGAGCGGCAATGCCGGGAAGCTCCTTGCCCTCAAGGAATTCAAGGGAAGCGCCGCCGCCTGTTGAGATGTGACTCATCTTATCGCTGAAGCCGAGCTTTGTAACAGCCGCAACGGAATCGCCGCCGCCAACGATGGAGATCGCGCCGGAATCAGCCACAGCCTTTGCAACCGCGATTGTGCCGGCAGCAAAGTTATCCCACTCGGAAACGCCCATTGGGCCGTTCCAGATCACGGTGCCGGCGCCTTTGATGGCGTCTGCAAACAGCTGCTGCGTCTTGGGGCCGATATCAAGGCCCATCCAACCGTCCGGGATCTCGTCGCTGTTTACGACCATTGCCTCTGTATTTTCGTCATATTCCTTGCCGACCTTGTTGTCTACGGGAATCAAGAACTTAACGCCCTTTGCCTTTGCATCCTCCATCATCTTGCCGGCGTTTTCTACCTGCTCCTCTTCAAGAAGAGAAGTGCCGATGTGGTGGCCGAGCGATTTCATAAAGGTATATGCCATGCCGCCGCCGATGATAAGCGTATCGCACTTATCAAGCAGATTGGTTATAACGCCGATCTTATCGGATACCTTTGCACCGCCGAGAATAGCAACGAGCGGCCTTTTGGGATCTGAAAGCGCGCCGCCCATAAAGGTGATCTCTTTCTGGATAAGATAACCGCATACGGCGGGAAGATAAGCGGCAACGCCGGTTGTGGAGCAGTGCGCCCTGTGCGCCGTGCCGAAAGCGTCGTTCACAAAGATCTCTGCCAGAGAGGCAAGCTCTTTTGAGAAGCTTTCCTCGTTCTTCGTTTCTTCTTTTCTGAATCTTACGTTTTCAAGCAGCATGATATCACCGTCATGAAGCGCAGCAGCCATAGCCTTTGCGTTTTCGCCCACAACGTTTTCATCCTCTGCAAGCTTAACCTCCTTGCCAAGATATTCGGAAAGCCTTTTGGCAACGGGGGCAAGGCTGAATTCGGGTTTGTATTCGCCCTTCGGTCTGCCGAGGTGAGAGCAAAGGATCACTTTTGCGCCGTGCTCTGCCAGATACTTGATCGTAGGCAGAGCGGCTACGATCCTTTTATCGTTTGTGATCTCGCCGTCCTTAAGCGGAACATTGAAGTCGCAGCGAACAAGAACCTTTTTTCCGGATACGTCAATATCCTCTATGGTCTTTTTGTTTAATGCGTTCATAATATTACCTCTCCATTCATATTGATTTCATTTACTGTTTTTACGCAAATATTATAAAATATATAAACGGCAAAATCAATACATATTTTTCCACCAAAATCAAGCCGTTATTCGTCAATTTTTTGTCAAAGTCAATAAAAAAGCGCCGTCTGCGTTTGTTTTTGCATGTTGGAGACACCGCCGTTTTGGCAGCAAAGCCGCAATCAAAATTCAAGCTCGCCCGCAACGGAATTTTTGACAAATGCTTGAAGCTCCGAGCCGCGCATATCGCCCGCAAGCCATATTTTGATATATATCGCCGCGAACGCCGCGCCTTTCAGGGCGCATATGCTAAGCTTTTCAAAAGCAAGGGTGCTTTCATACTGCGCGCCCGGCATGATATCCACGGCAAACAGCGGTATATCCCTGTGTTTTGCATCCCGGCAGAAAGCGGAAAACGCGGCGCTTGCCGTATTCAGCGTGCCCGAATGATAGGGCTTCAGGAGCACGGCGCGCACGCCGCTTTCGCACGGCGGATATGCCTGCCCCGGCGCGGCGGTAACGATGCGGATACCGGCAGTATCTTCAAAACGCGGCGCAAAGCCGAGTTCTCTGCTTTTAGGCTGCTTAAACAGGGAATTCAAAGTCACTTTCCCGTTTACATATTCCGCCGCATATTCGCCGCCCACGCAGCAGAGCGAATCACTGCGCTCCGCATGCAGGGCAAGCGTTTCGGCAGGCAGGATACGGGCGTTCTCCCCCTTGTTTTGATACGCGGCAAAAACGCCGTAAACATCATATCTTTCAAGAAAAAATGCGGCGGCGTTAAAATTTTCAAAACCGTTCGTATCCCTGTCATCAAGCGGCTTTGCCGCTGATACGAACACCGCCGTGCAGCGCTTTCCGGCAAGGGCGTACAGGACCGCAGCCGCAGAATACTGGAGCGTGTCCGTGCCGTGGCAGATGATGATCTTTTCCGCGCCGCCGGCATATTCCCGAAGCACGGCTTCTACAAGCATATTCAGATTTTCTGCCGAAAGCGCTTCGCTGAGCGCCGTAAAAGGCGAGGTGAATGCAAGCTGCGCCGTGCCGCCGGCGTTTTTATAAGCCGCCTCCAGCCTTTTTGCTGGCGGCTCGGCAAGCGAGATCACACCGCCGCGCGCCTCGCTTGATATCGTACCGCCGGTTAAGATAACAGATAGTTTCATAGATTACCGCCTTTGCGCTTTTGCTGTGGTTGATCTTTTCTTTAGTATCAGCGTTTTAAACTAAAAAATCCGCCAAAACCGAAGTTCTGGCGGATCTGTGGTGACCCGGACGAGAATTGAACTCGTGTTACCGCCGTGAAAGGGCGGTGTCTTAACCTCTTGACCACCGGGCCGTTGGTGGCTTTAACTGGATTCGAACCAGTGACACTGCGGGTATGAACCGCATGCTCTAGCCGACTGAGCTATAAAGCCGTATAACAAAGCTGATTTCAAGCAAGGTAGATTATATTATATTAAATTGCTTTTGTCAACACTTTTTTTCAAAACCTAAAAAAATCAACGGATATAGCACAAATGTTTGACATTTATGCGCGCGCATGGTACAATATTTCAGGTATATATAATTGTATACAAAAATTCCGATCATCACGGCGGTGAAAGCTTTGAACAGAATAAACAAAACACAGCAGGCGGTATTGGATTATATTCAGCGCATTATCGGCGAAAGGGGCGTTGCTCCCTCTGTAAGAGAGATAGGCGAAGCCGTTGGGCTCCGCTCCACCTCCACCGTGCAGTATAATCTGAACGCGCTTGAAAAGGCTGGCTATATTGAAAAAGACCCGAATCGGAAACGCACCCTCCGTTTAACGGGCGGCAGCGCAAGATCCGTTTCCGTTCCGCTGCTCGGCACCGTTACGGCGGGCATGCCCATCCTTGCGCAGGAACAGATAGAGGAATATATCCCGGCGGCGGTAGATGCAAACGGCGAATATTTTGCGCTGCACGTTCGCGGAGATTCCATGATAAACGCCCATATCCAGGACGGCGATATCATTATTGTGCGCCGCACACCCGTTGCCAAAAACGGCGATATCGTGGTTGCGCTCATAGATGACGAGGCCACCGTAAAACGCTTTTACAAGGAAAAGGGGCATTTCCGCCTGCAGCCGGAGAATGAGGATTACGAGCCGATCATCGTTAACGAGGTTGCCGTTTTAGGGAAAGTGGTTTCGCTGATCAGAAATTACGGAGAATAGGCAGCCAAATTTCGTTTGCGGCGCACGGCGCCGGCTGCATTGACTATTGATTAAAGCGGCTTTATATGATATAATCCCTAAAAAAGTTAAAACTATACATGAGATCTATGTTTTCGGGAGATGTTTTGAATGGCAGAATGCAGTCATGACTGCTCTTCCTGCTCGCAGAACTGCGGGGAAAGGACGGAGCCTCAGAGCTTTTTAAAACCAATGAACAAGGCTTCAAATATCAAAAAAGTGATCGGCGTTGTAAGCGGCAAGGGCGGCGTAGGAAAAAGCCTTGTCACCTGCCTGCTTGCCTGCGCCTGCCGCAAAGCAGGGCTTAACGTGGGCGTGCTGGACGCCGATATAACCGGCCCCTCCGTGCCCAAATCCTTCGGCGTTTCGCAACGCGCGATGCAGGACAGCGAATTTCTGCTGCCGAACATAACACAAAGCGGCATAAAAGTCATGAGCGTAAATATGCTGCTTGATAAAGAGGATTCGCCCGTCGTCTGGCGCGGGCCTGTCATAAGCGGCATGGTGGAACAGTTTTGGACTGAGGTGCGCTGGGGCGAACTCGATTACCTGTTTGTGGATATGCCGCCCGGCACGGGCGACGTTGCGCTGACCGTCTTTCAGAGCCTGCCCGTGGACGGCATCGTGATCGTTTCCACCCCGCAGGAGCTTGTTAAGATGATCGTGGGCAAGGCATACAACATGGCAAAGCTTATGAATATCCCCGTATTGGGTCTTGTGGAGAACATGAGTTATTTCACATGCCCGGACTGCGGCAAAAAGCACTTCATCTTCGGCGAATCCAAGATTGATGAAACTGCGGCGGAGCTGGGTGTGCCCGTGCTTGCGAAGCTGCCCATAGACCCCCGGATAAACCGGCTGGTTGACAGCGGCCGGGTAGAGGAAGCGCAGCTTGACGAGCTGAATAAATTTGTAAGCGCGCTAAAAGGAGAATGATCAACACGGCCGCATTTCAGCCGGCCGTTGGAACCGAATTGCAGATCAGGAAAGGGTGTTCGGCATGGCAAAAAGAGAAGATTATATTTCGTGGGACGAATATTTTATGGGCGTTGCGCTGCTTTCGGCAATGCGCAGCAAGGACCCGAATACGCAGGTAGGCGCCTGCATCGTCAACGATGACAACAGGATCGTAAGCGTGGGCTACAACGGCTTCCCGCGCGGCTGCTCGGACGAGGATTTCCCGTGGGAGCGCAGCGCGGATAATCAGAACGACACAAAATACCCCTTTGTCTGCCACGCCGAGCTGAACGCCATTTTAAATTCAAACGGTATAGGCGTTAAGGGTTCCCGAATTTACGTTGCGCTTTTTCCCTGCAACGAATGCGCCAAGGCAATAATTCAGGCGGGGATAAAAGAGATCGTCTACATAAGCGATAAATATCGCGATACCGACGCCAACCTTGCCAGCAAGCGTATGCTTGCCGCAGCCGGCGTTAAACTGACGGAATTCAAAAGCACCAAAAAGCTTGAGATAGATTTTGAAGCGGAGAACATTTGATTTGGAACTTGACATTTATGATTTTGACAAAACGCTTGTGCCCTTTGACAGCGGTTCTCTGTTTGTGGGCTACTGCATTCTGCACTACCCGTGGATCATCATAACGACCCCGCTGATCATCATCGGGCTGATCCTTACGGTGCTGAAGGTGATAAGCTTTACCTCCTTTAAAAAGCTCTGCTTTCTTTTCACGCCCATGATACCGCTTAAAAAGGCGGTAAAAGGCTTTTGGGACAGACATGAAAAGCAGATCTATCCCTGGTTTTTCGAAAGGCCGCGCCCCGGCGTGATCATCAGTGCCAGCCCTGATTTCCTGCTTGATGAGATCGCAAGGCGTGCCGGTTTTGATTATCTGATATGCACGCGCCACAGTGAAAAAACAGGCACCATCGTGGGTGAAAACTGCCGCGGGCAGGAAAAAGTACGCCGTCTGTACGAAAAATTTGATAAAAACGATATAAAAATAATAGACGTTTATTCCGATTCCTACAGGCATGATAAATATATTTTTGCGCTTGCCGGCGGCAAATGCTACCATATAGAAAAAGGCAGACGCGTGGAGTTTACATATTCGCAAAAATACAAGGACTGATTGTGATGAAAGAGAAAAAAAGCGGCGCCGCGCTTGCAGCAATACTCATCTGCGTGCTTGCCGCGCTTATTGCGGCGGGTGCTTTTTACTATGTGAAAGTATACGTACCGTCCATTGACCGGGCGGTTGAGGAAAGCACAAGCTATAACGCCGGAAACGCCATGCCGCAAAAAGCGGGCGAAAGGGAGCTTGTTGCCGAAAGCGGCGACATATCGGTCTACCGGGACGGCGATTTCGTAATCGTTTCAAACGGCGGTGAAGAAACGGAATTTTCAGACTGGAGCAGGGATTTCGGCATTACCGATACGGAGATACAGCAAACGGACCTTGACGGCGACGGCACGGACGATATCATTATCCTTGACGACGAGGGCGAGGAAGAAGCCACCCTGCGCCGGCTTTACGGGCTTTATGTGCTCTGCCCCGAAGAGGACGGATACAAGGTCTATTACACAAACGGGGAAAAATGGCAAAGCTTTTTTACCGATGTGGTCACCTGCTATCTCAACCAGCCGGATGCGTATCCCGATATGCTGCAATTTGTAATGGACATTAACGGGGTGGAGGTGCAGTTCAACACCGAAACAGGGCTTGCCCTGCCCGAATACAGAGCATATTACACAAGAACGCTGACGGATGATAACGGTGAGCGTGTGCGGCTGTACACCATTCGGCTCGGCCCCGCCTTTATAAGCTACGATGCACGGACCGATACCGTTGAAACAGAGATGCACGTGTACGCCGTATACGAAGACTCCCGCGAACAGGATATAGGTATCATCACCGGCGGTATATCCGTTTACGATTCGGGGCTGTTCATAGCAAATGAGAGCGTGGCGTTTGAAGCAGATCCCGAGCTTGCCGTAAGCGCCCCGCCCAGATAATCGGATAAAATATAAAATCTTAATTTTTTATAAATTGGGCATCATAATAGAGCGTAATTGTTGAACTTTTAACGATCTTATGATATAATTCGCGTATTATCTGCAAAGGAGCAGCGTAAATGAGCGTTGTAATCACGGCGGATTCCACATGCGATCTGCCTAAAAATATAATTGAAGAACGAAATATAACAATAACCCCGCTTTCCATACTGCTTGGCAGCGAATCCTTTCTTGACGGCCGGGAGATAACGAGGGACGATATTTACGACCATGTTTCAAAGACCGGCGAAATGCCGAAAACGGCAGCCGTGCCGCCTGCTGTTTATTACGATATTTTCAGCGAGGCGCAAAAACAGGGCAACAGCGTTGTGCATATCAGCCTTTCCGGCGCCATTTCATCAAGCCACCAGAACGCCGTTACGGCGGCGAGGGATTTTGACAATGTTTATGTTGTGGATTCAAAAAATCTTTGCGGCGGTATGGGGCTTCTTGTGCTCAAGGCGTGTGACCTGCGGGACAGCGGCTTTGAAGCAAAAAAAATATATAACCGCATTCAGGCGCTCGTGCCGAAGGTGCATTCCGCCTTTGTGCTGGATAATCTTGTTTATCTCCACAAGGGCGGCAGGTGCAGTGCCGTTGCAAAATTCGGCGCAAACGTGCTGGGCATAAAGCCCGTTATAGGTGTTGACCCCCAAAATGGCACGATGGACGTTGTTAAAAAATTCCGCGGCAAAATAAACAATGTTTATAAGCAGTACGTGGATGATGTTTTTGAAAACGCTTCCAAAATGGATACCGGCAGGATCATCATTGCCGATTCCGGAGAAGTGCCGGGAGAGATCATTGCCTTTGCAAAGGGCGTTGCAACCGGCAAGGCGGATTTTAAAGAGATCGTAACGGCGGACGCGGGCTGCACAATATCTTCCCACTGCGGGCCAAAGACCTTCGCCGTATTTTATATGAGGAAATAAAGAATCGTCAAGCTCCGTTGCAAGATCCTGAAACGGAGCTTTTTTGACGCCGCAAAACGGATTTCTTCCGCGGCGGGGACTTTGCGTATTTTCCAAAATTCACAAAAGATTCAGATTACCCGTCTTGAACGGCAGCGCGTATTATTGTATAATAGCTTTCCGAAAGCTTTTACATACGGTCGCAGATGGGATTCGTATAATTTTAAGGAACGCCGTATTCCGCGCCTGCGCGGCAAAGCGGCAAGCAAAGGGCGGTGAAGGGCTTGAGCCTGAAAAACGATATTCTTGCAAAGCTGCGCGAGACCGGCAGCTATGTGAGCGGCGAGAGCCTGGCAAAAGATTTCGGCAAGAGCCGCGCCGCCGTATGGAAAGCGGTGAACGCCCTGAGAAGCGAAGGATACCCTGTTGAAGCGCACACCAAAATGGGCTACCGCCTTACCGAAAACGCGGACGTACTGAATGCAGATGAGATACTGCGTTTTTGCGAGCCGAAGATAAAAGTTTTTTATTTTGACAGCATCGATTCCACAAACAACTACGCAAAAAAGTTGATAGCCGAGGGAGAAACCAGCGCCTTTCTTGTTGTTGCCGCGCGGCAGACAGCCGGCAGGGGCAGGCAGGGCAAAGCGTTTTACTCGCCTGCGGGAACGGGGATCTATATGAGCCTGGTCACCCACCCGGGCGAGCCGCTGCAAAACGCCGTTTCAGCAACCACGGCGGCGGCGGTTGCCGTTTGCAGGGCGCTGGAGCGCCTTACGGATAAGCGCCCCGGGATAAAATGGGTAAACGATGTTTATCTTGACGGAAAAAAGATATGCGGCATATTGACGGAGGCGGTCACGGATTTTGAAAGCGCCACCGTATCTTCTGTTATAATAGGTATAGGGATCAATATAAGCACGGCGGATTTCCCTGCGGAAGTGGAAAACGGCGGCTGCCTGGGTGCAAACGTGGGCAGGGCAAAGCTTGCCGGCACCGTCTGCTCAGAGCTGCTCAAAGCCGTGGGCGGCGCGGATTACATGGAGGATTACAGGAGCCGCAGCATCGTTATAGGTAAAGAGATAAGATACATACAAAACGGCGTTTCCCACACGGCAAAAGCCGTTGGCGTGGACGATTCCGGCGGGCTGGAGATCCTAACGCCGGACGGCGAACAAAAAACGCTGCGCAGCGGCGAGATAAGTATAAGGGAATTATGAGCAAAAAACCTCACATAAAACTGATCAGTTTAAGAGCCTTAAGATCAAAAAAGGTCCGGGCGCTTCTGACCGCAGCGATTCTGCTGCTGATCGCCGTGCTCTGCGCAGCGGCGATCTTCTCCTCCCGTTCCGGCGCGCAAAAACCCGCGCTTTTTGAAACGGACGCCGAATATGTGGAAGGCATAGACGTTTCAAGCCACAACGGCCAGATAGACTGGCAGGCGGTTGCCGGCGCAACGGATTTTGCGGTAATAAGAGCGGGCTACAGAGGCTACGGCACCGGCAGGATCGTTGAAGATACGCTGTTTGCGGAAAACCTGCGCGGCGCAAACGACGCCGGTATCCCTGCCGGAGTTTATTTTTACTCACAGGCGATCACGCCCGCCGAGGCGCGCGAGGAAGCGCGCTTTGTGCTTGAGCTTATTGACGGATATGCGCTTGAGCTGCCCGTTTTCATAGATTTTGAATACGCCCACAGCGAGGACGGAGAGCTGACCGGCAGGCTTTATGAGGCTGCCCTTTCCTCTGCGGACGCGGCGGAGATCATAAACGCCTTTTGCGAGGTGATCACACACGCCGGCAGATATTCGGGCGTGTATTCCTCCTCCTCCATGCTGAATCTGCATGTAAGCACCTCAAAGCTTCATGACGAACTGTATATCTGGGTTGCCGATTACAACGGAGCCGTTTCCTATCTGGGAGCCTATGATATATGGCAGTACACGAAGAGCGGCGAGTGTGACGGCGTCAACAGCAAAAGTGTGGACTTAAACTACTGGTTTGTAAATCATTAAAAAAGAGGTACAGTCATCATGTTTAAAGCAGGATTCATCAAAAGAGCTGCGTCTTTGCTTCTGGCGGCAATCACAGTGTTATCGTTCCCCGTCGCCGCAGCGGCTTCGACGAGCAGCACTTCGCCCTACACCGGCAAAACCTATACGCACGCCACTGCGTTTGACGGCTATAACCGGTACGACGGCGTTGACGTTTCCTCCCACAACGGCACCGTCAGCTGGAGCAAAGTTAAGGCGGACGGCATTGACTTCGCCGTGATCCGCGCAGGCTTTACGGGCTACACAAAAAAGCGGCACTCCATCAACACGGACCCGCTTGCATCCTCCAATATCAGCGGCGCGAGCAGCGCGGGGCTGTCCGTAGGCGTTTACTGGTATTCCCAGGCGCTCACGCAGGCGGAGGCAAGAGCAGAGGCAAACAAGGTGCTTGAGATCCTGAACGGCGCAAAGCTTGATCTGCCTGTTTTCTTCGATTACGAATTTGCCGGCGTCTCAGACGGCAGGCTGGATTCCGCGTGGTCGGAAGGCACGATCACCAAATCCCAGATGACCGCCAACGCGCGCGCCTTTTGCCAGGTTATAGAGGCAGCCGGCTACGAAGCCGGCATTTACGCCAGCAAGTCCTTTCTGACCACCCAGCTGGACGGCGCCGGGCTTGCAAAGAGCTATAAGGTATGGCTGGCGCATTACACAACAAAAACGGATTATACCGGCGGTTACTATATGTGGCAGTATTCCAGCTCTGGCGATGTGAACGGCATAAGCGGCAATGTGGACTGCAATTTTATGTATCTGCCCAAAGGTTCGGAAATAAGCAAAGTGTATGAGGTGATCGGCTTTAACGTGAATTCCAGAGGGGATAACGGAACCGATCTCACCTTGAGCTGGAATGCCGTTTCCGGCGCCGTTAAATATGAGATTTACACCGTAAACGGCAGCAGCGAAACGCTCAAAGGCACATCCACAAGCAACAAATTCACTTTTACGGATCTGACGCCGGCTACAAAATACAGCTTTAGGGTAAAGGCATACAACGCATCAAGGCTCATTGCCAAAAACAACGCTTACAGCGCTTACACCGCCCCCGCAGGAGTATCCGGTCTTCAGGCAAGCGTTTCAAACGGCGCAGCAAAGATCAGCTGGAATACGATGACCTGCAGCGGCTACAGTCTGGAATGGGCAACGGACCCGGCATTTTCCGCAAACAAGGGCAGCGTGGATCTTACCGGCAGTGCGTCAAACAGCTATACTTTAAATCTTGACAACTACGCAACTTACTATTTTAGAATAAGAGCCTGGCAGAATTCCGGCACAACAAAGATATACGGTAATTATTCCGGCAGTCTGAGCGTTACCTACGCCCCGCCCGAGCCGGACGGCTTCAGCTTAAGCGCTTATACAGATACTTCTGCGGCTGTTGACTGGAACGACATAGACGGCGTTCAGGGCTACAGGGTATATACCGTTTCAGGCGATTCGCAAACGCTTGCCGGCACAACGGCAGACAGTAACTTTACGCTTACAGACCTTGCGCCCGCAACGGAATATAAAATAAGAGTGGAGGCGTACGCCGGCTCCCTGTCCTCAAGCGCCGAGTATGCGGTATGCACCGCTCCCCGGGAAGTGGAAGGCTTTTCCGCACGGATAACCGAAAACGGCGCCGCGCAGCTGAGCTGGAATGCTGTTTCATGCAGCGGTTATATCGTTGAATGGGCGACGGACAGCGATTTTACGCAAAATACAGGCTCTGCCAAGCTTGACGCTTCCGCCACCTCCTATACGATGGATTTTGAAGGCGCTGACGAATACTTTGTGCGTATAAGAGCATATAAGGACTACAGCGCAGGCACAGTCTACGGAAACGATTCCGCTTATGTGGATCTTAGCGTTTTACCCTTTGCGCCGTCAGGCTTCAGGGTATACGGCAGAGGGGACGGCGGCACGGATCTTTATCTGAGCTGGAACGCCGCGAAAGGCGCGGACGTTTACCGCGTATATATTCTGAACGGAGAAGAGCAAGAATACAAAGGTTCAACGGCAGAAAGCAGATTCATATTTACGGATCTTGACCCGGCGGCGGCATACAGCGTGCTTGTGATCGCGGAAAACGAATACGGCACCGCCTCTGCGCAAACCGCCGTGTGCACGGCGCCCGCTGCGGTAACGGGGCTGACAGCTGCGGCAGGCGGCAATACGATAACGGCGAACTGGAACGGCACGGATTGCGACGGCTATGTGATCCAGTGGTCAACAAGCCCGTCCTTTTCAAGGATAGCGGGCAGCGCAACGGTAAACGGCGCTGACGTGACGGAAAAAACGTTCAGCGCGCAAAACGCCGGCAAGTATTATGTAAGGATCCGCGCGTGGAAAAATGATAACGGCGTTAGGATCTACGGCGATTTCTCCGCGCCGGCAAAAGTAAATTAAACAGATAAAGAACGGGGCTGTCTCACACTGAAGCAGCCCCGTTCAGACTGTCGATAAAGTCGGCTGAACCGCGCAAATATATTTATGTTCCAAATCAAGTCAAATCGCGAACAGCAGGAAAAGACCTTGCCTGTAGAATTAATACTGCGCTGAAAATAGTTAAATGCCGCATGAAACAAGTATTCATGCGGCATTTGCGCTTTCCGTCCTTCGCTCGGGGGCAGTACCGTTGTACGGCACCCGCTCGCGAAAAACGAAATTCAGCTCGATTTCTCGAAGTCTCCTCAGCGTGTAAGACTGCACGCTTTTCTAAATTTACACCTTTTTCTACACGCTGAACGGGGCTGTCTCATACTGAGGCAGCCCCGTTTTCCGTCTAAATCAACACAAAATTTTATTCCATATTTTTATAAGGCTTCTTTTTTTCCACCCAGCCCTCTTTATTGACCTGCCTTGCGCGGGCTACGGAAAGCGCCTTATCCGGCACGTTATCCGTGATCGTGGAGCCTGCGGCGGTGAACGCCAGATCACCGATCTCCACCGGGGCGATCAGATTTGTATTGCAGCCTATGAACGCGCCGTTGCCGATCTTGCAGCGGTGTTTGTTTTTTCCGTCATAATTCACGGTTACGGTGCCGCAGCCGAAGTTTACGTTGCTGCCCACATCGCTGTCGCCCACATAGGTGAGATGCGCGCATTTCGTGCCCTCGCCCAGCGTGGAATTCTTGATCTCCACAAAATTGCCGATATGCACGTTTTCACCTACAACGCTGTTTGCGCGCACTCTGACGAACGGACCGCAGTCCGCGCCGTCTTTGATCTCGCTGTCTGTCACCTGCGTGTTGTTCAGCGCAACGCCGTTTCCGATTTTTGAATTTTCAATATAGCTGTTCGGGCCTATCGTGCAGTTTTCGCCGATCTCCGTATCGCCGCACAGGATCGTATTCGGCAGGATCGTTGTGCCGCGGCCGATCTTAACACGGTCGCCGATCATAACGCCGTCCGTACACGGGATATCCACGCCGTTTATCATATGGCTGTCATTGATATTGCGGCGCATAATATTGTTTAAGATATTGAGCTGCTTTCTGTCGTTCGCGCCCAGCACGGCCTCTGTATTTTCGCAAACATACGCGCCTGCGTTTTTGCCCTGCCCCAAAAGAATGGCAAGGCTGTCCGTAAGATAATATTCATTCTGCGCGTTGTTGTTCGTAATATGATCAAGCGCGTAAAGAAGATCGCCGCCCTTGAACCAATAGGTGCCGGCGTTGGATTCGTTTATCTTTTTCTCCTCTTCATCCGCGTCCTTGTGCTCCACGATGCAGAGCAGCTTTCCGCTTTTATCCCTTTTTACATGGCCTATGCCGTTCGTATCCTCAACGATTGCGGAAACAAGTGTAATGGCATTATCGTTTTCCCGGTGGTAACCAAATGCGGCGTTTATGGTGGCGGCGTCCATCAAAGGGCCGTCTCCGTTTAAGATAAGGATATCATCTTCCCTGTGCCTTTCCGCAAAATCGCGCGCGCACATAACGGCGTGCCCTGTGCCGAGCTGCGGATTCTGGTAAGCGGCCTCAACGCCCTCCGGCAGATACTGTTCCACGATCTCATGCTTATAGCCGGTGACCACGCACACATCGGTACACCCCGCCTCTTTTACGGCTTTTATCACGTAATAGAGCATCGGCTCAAAAAGCACCTTGCACATGACCTTCGGCATATCGGATTTCATTCTTGTGCCCTTGCCGCCGGCAAGGATGATTGCGCATTTCATATAAGAAAGACCTCTCTTTTTTGTGTTATCTACTACATTATGCACGAAAAGCGCGCCCTTTTCAATACAAAATTTCACTATTTTAGGAAAATATAACTTATTATAAAAAAGTATTTGTATTTTAGCGCGGTTTATGGTATAATTCTATCGCGTTATACTGCGCCGTTTCCCGCTTACGGCAAACGGCGCAACGAAGTATAAAAAACTTAAAGATGTTTATTAAATCTTAGGAGGTAATTCCAATGGCAAAGAAGTATTGCTACCTTTTCTCAGAGGGCAATGCCAACATGAGAGAGCTTCTCGGCGGTAAGGGTGCCAACCTTGCGGAAATGACCAACATCGGTCTTCCCGTTCCTCAGGGCTTCACCATTACAACAGAGGCTTGCACACAGTACTATGAGGACGGCCGCCGGATCAATGACGAGATTATGGCGGAGATCGAAGAGTACATCGTTAAGATGGAAGGGATCACCGGCAAAAAGTTCGGCGATAAGGAAAATCCCCTTCTCGTTTCCGTTCGTTCGGGCGCAAGAGCATCCATGCCCGGTATGATGGATACGATCCTCAACCTCGGCCTTAATGAAGAAGTTGTACTCGCTATCGCAGAAAAATCCGGCAACCCCAGATGGGCTTGGGACTGCTACAGAAGATTCATCCAGATGTATTCCGACGTAGTTATGGAAGTAGGCAAGAAGTACTTTGAAGTGCTGATTGACGAAATGAAGGAAAAGAGAGGCGTTACGCAGGACGTTGACCTTACTGCCGACGACCTGAAAGAACTCGCCACACAGTTTAAGGCGGAATACAAGGCAAAGATCGGCGCGGATTTCCCGAGCGATCCCAAAGAGCAGCTCATGGGCGCCATCAAGGCGGTATTCCGTTCATGGGATAACCCCCGTGCAAACGTATACAGACGTGATAACGATATCCCCTATTCCTGGGGTACGGCAGTAAACGTACAGTCCATGGCATTCGGCAATATGGGCGATGACTGCGGCACCGGCGTTGCTTTCACACGTGACCCTGCAACCGGTAAGAAAGGCCTCTTCGGCGAATTCCTTACCAACGCACAGGGCGAAGACGTTGTTGCCGGCGTACGCACACCTATGCACATTTCCGAAATGGAGCAGAAGTTCCCGGAGGCATTTGCAGAGTTCACAAAGGTATGCAAGATCCTTGAGGATCACTACAGAGATATGCAGGATATGGAGTTCACCGTTGAGCACGGCAAGCTCTTTATGCTTCAGACCCGTAACGGCAAGAGAACGGCGCAGGCAGCGCTTCAGATCGCCTGCGATCTTGTTGACGAGGGCATGAGAACACCGCAGGAAGCTGTTGAGATGATCGATCCCCGTAACCTTGACACGCTTCTTCACCCGCAGTTTGACGCAGCTAAGCTTAAGGAAGCTACTCCGGCCGGCAAGGGTCTCGGCGCTTCTCCCGGCGCTGCCTGCGGTAAGATCGTATTCACTGCCGATGATGCAGTTGAATGGAACAAGAGAGGCGAAAAGGTAGTTCTTGTTCGCCTTGAGACATCTCCCGAAGATATCACCGGTATGAAGGCTTCTCAGGGTATACTCACCGTTCGCGGCGGTATGACCTCCCACGCTGCTGTTGTAGCCCGCGGAATGGGCACCTGCTGCGTATCCGGCTGCGGCGATATCGTTATGGACGAGGAAAACAAGAAGTTCACGCTTGCAGGTGAGGAATACCACGAGGGTGATTATATTTCGATCGACGGCTCAACCGGTAATATCTACAAGGGCATCATTCCTACGGTTGACGCTACGATTGCCGGCACATTCGGCAGGATCATGGGCTGGGCAGACGAGTTCAGAACACTTAAGGTCCGCACGAATGCAGATACCCCGGCAGACGCCAAAAAAGCTCGCGAGCTCGGCGCAGAGGGCATCGGCCTTTGCCGTACAGAGCACATGTTCTTTGAAGAGGACAGGATCGCCGCTTTCCGCGAGATGATCTGCGCAGACACGGCTGAGGAAAGAGAAGCCGCGCTTGAGAAGATCCTGCCCTATCAGCAGGGTGACTTTGAAAAGCTTTATGAGGCGCTTGAGGGCTGCCCTGTTACGATCCGTTTCCTGGATCCTCCGCTTCATGAGTTTGTTCCCACCGAGGAAGAGGACATCAAGAAGCTTGCAGACGCGCAGGGCAAGTCTGTTGAAGACATCAAGGCGATCATTGCTTCTCTTCATGAATTCAACCCGATGATGGGTCACCGCGGACTTCGTCTTGCAGTAACCTATCCCGAGATCGCAAGAATGCAGACAAAGGCTGTTATCCGCGCCGCGATCAACGTTCAGAAGGCGCATCCGGATTGGAACGTTGCTCCCGAAATCATGATCCCGCTTGCCTGCGACGCCAAAGAGCTTAAGTATGTTAAGGACATCGTTGTTGCAACTGCCGATGCGGAGATCGCAGCAGCAGAAGTAGAGATGAAGTACGAAGTAGGCACCATGATCGAGATCCCGCGCGCCGCTCTTACGGCAGACGAGATCGCCAAGGAAGCAGAGTTCTTCTGCTTCGGCACAAACGATCTTACCCAGATGACCTACGGCTTCAGCCGTGACGACGCCGGTAAGTTCCTTGACGCTTACTATGACGCTAAGATCTTTGAAAACGATCCGTTCGCAAAACTGGATCAGGTTGGCGTTGGCCAGCTTATGAAGATGGCTGTTCAAAAGGGTAAGGCTACCCGCCCGGATCTTCACTGCGGTATCTGCGGTGAGCACGGCGGCGACCCCAGCTCCGTTGAGTTCTGCCACGAGATCGGCCTTGATTATGTATCCTGCTCACCGTTCCGCGTACCGATTGCACGCCTTGCAGCCGCACAGGCAGCGATCAAGAGCAGCAAATAATCATAAGATTATAAAAATCCAATAAATTCGCCGCGCTGAATGAACAGCGCGGCGTTTTTTACCGTTTAAGCAAATTATATATAATTCCGAAAAATTAAAAGCTGTGATCCGTTCAAGATCACAGCCTTTTTAATGCTCTGTTATTCTATCATTCTGGTAAAAACATGTGAGCCAAATACCGAATAGCGCAGTTTCTTATTTCGCGTTCTTGGCGGCCTGCTCGGCAAGCTTTTCGGGCGAGCCGCAGCACTTTTTATACTTCTTGCCGCTGCCGCAGGGGCACGGGTCGTTCGGCCCGACTTTCTTTGCTTTTCTTACTGGCTCTTTCTTTACGCTCTCGTCCCCGCCGCCGGAAGATGTTGCCGTGATCTTTGCCACAGCCTGCCTTTCGGTATCCTCGCGGCGCCTTACCACCGTTGTAAACATCATCTTTACAGTGTTTTCACGGATCGTTTCCGTCATCTCATCAAACATATCGTAGGATTCGATCCTGAACGCAACAACGGGATCCTGCTGCGCGTAAGAGCGCAGGTGGATGCCCTCTTTCAGGTTATCCATGGCGTCGATATGATCCATCCAAAGCGAGTCCACGTTTCTGAGCAAAATCTTGCGGGCAAGATCCTGATAGATCTCGTCGCCGAACATTTCGCGCCTTTCATTGAGCTTTTTGTTACCCGTTTCCTTAAGGAACTGCGTGATCTCGTCCACGCTCATTTCATCAAGCTTATCGCAGTCCTCATCGGAAAGCAGCCAGCCGCGGTATTTCTCTTTAAGGCCGCTCAGGTTCCAGTCATTCCTGTGCGCGTCCTTTGCGCAGTATACGGGAACGTTCGCCTCTATACTGGATTCCAGCATATCAACAATCTTATCCGTAAGGTCAATACCATCCAGGACCATATCGCGCTGCTTATAGATAAGCTCTCTCTGGCGGTTCATAACATCGTCATACTGAAGCGTCTGTTTTCTTATCGCGAAGTTTCTGCCCTCCACCTTTTTCTGAGAGGATTCAACCGTGTTGGAGATCATCTTGCTCTCTATGGGCATATCCTCGTCCACGGCAAGGCGGCTCATCATCGCTTTCATTCTCTCGCCGCCGAAGAGGCGCATAAGATCGTCCTCCGTAGAAAGGTAGAACTGTGAAGCGCCCGGATCGCCCTGACGGCCGGCACGGCCTCTGAGCTGATTGTCTATACGGCGTGAGTCATGGCGCTCCGTGCCGAGTATGAACAGACCGCCCGCGTCGCGGACCTTATCCGCCTCGCCCTTGATCTGCTCCTTATATTTATCCTCCAGCTCGCGGAACGTCTTTCTTGCCGCAAGGATCTCTTCATCATCCGTTTCCGCAAAGCCCTTTGCCTCCGCAATGATCTCCTCCGGAACCTGCATCTTCTTCATTTCCGCAGTGGCAAGGAATTCCGCGTTACCGCCGAGGATAATATCCGTACCACGGCCCGCCATGTTCGTGGCGATCGTAACGGCGCCCAGCTTGCCCGCCTGCGCAATGATCTCCGCCTCTCGCTCATGGTTCTTCGCGTTCAGCACATTATGCGCGATGCCGGCTCTTTTGAGCATCTTGGAAAGCAGTTCGCTCTTTTCAATGCTTATGGTACCCACAAGTATGGGCTGGCCCGCTTCGTGGCAGGTTTTGATCTGCTCAATCACGTGCTTGTATTTTGCCCTTTCCGTCTGGAAGATGACATCGGGCATATCTTTTCTTATAAGCGGCTTATTGGTTGGTATCTCAACAACGTCCAGCTTATAGATCTCGCTGAATTCCTGCGATTCCGTTGAAGCAGTACCCGTCATTCCGGAAAGCTTTTTGTAAAGCCTAAAGTAGTTTTGGAACGTGATGGTGGCGAGCGTTTTGCTCTCGTGCTCTACCTTAACGCCTTCTTTTGCCTCTATTGCCTGATGCAGGCCGTCGTTATAGCGCCTGCCCAGCATGATACGGCCGGTAAATTCATCAACGATGAGCACCTGGCCGTCCTTAACAACATAGTCTATATCCTTGCGCATTACGCCGATGGCTTTGATCGCCTGGTTGATATGGTGAAGCAGCGTGGTATTTTCCATATCCATAAGATTTTCCACGCCGAAATATTCCTCCGCCTTTTTCACGCCGCTCTGGGTAAGCGTTGCCGTGCGCGCCTTTTCATCCACAACGAAATCGCCGTCATACGCAGACTCGGTATCTTCTTTTTCGTTCATCTGCGCAACCTTATCCATTTTGAGCGTTCTGGCAAAATCGTTGGCGCGGCGGTACATATCCGTTGACTGCTCGCCGCGTCCGCTGATGATCAGCGGTGTACGTGCCTCGTCTATCAGGATGGAGTCCACCTCGTCCACAATGGCAAAGTTGTGGCCGCGCTGCACCTTTTGCTCCTTATAAAGCACCATATTATCCCTAAGATAGTCAAAGCCCATCTCGTTGTTCGTGCCGTAGGTAATGTCGCAGTTGTACGCCTCCTGCCTTTCGGCATTTGTTTTTTCGTGAATGATCAGACCTGCCGTAAGGCCGAGAAAGCGATACAGCTTGCCCATCCATTCGCAGTCACGCTTTGCAAGGTAATCGTTTACCGTAACGATATGAACGCCCTTACCCTCCAGCGCGTTCAGATACGCCGGCAAGGTTGCAACAAGCGTTTTGCCCTCGCCCGTTTTCATCTCCGCGATCCTGCCCTGGTGCAAAATAATGCCGCCTATGACCTGCACGCGGAAATGCTTCATGCCAAGCACACGCCACGCCGCCTCGCGGCACACGGCAAAAGCGTCCGGCAGGATATCATCCAGCGTTTCGCCGTCCGCAAGCCTGCCCTTAAGGATATCCGTTTGGGAAACCAGCTCCTTATCGCTCATAGGCTCATACTTGCTTTCAAGAGCAAGCACCTTATCCGCGGCCTTGGAAACGCGCTTGACTTCTTTTGTTGAATAATCGCCGAAAATGGCGGTTAAAAATTTATTTGCCATGATTACACCTCTGATACTGTATTGGTTCTGTCAAATACAGGCAATATGAACAGTATAACACATTTTGCTTAAAATGTCTATCCGCGCCTCTTAAAAGCCCACAGCGCTCTTGATCGCACCCAGTGCGCCGCCGGAAACGCCGTTTTCCGCCGTTTCGTCAAAGCCGAATATCAGGTTATCCTCACCCTGCGTTATGGTTATGGTGATCTCCTGCGCTTCGCTCATCATGGGGGCGCTGTCTATCCTGCCCGTAAGATCGGAAAGATTTTCATCAAGCCAGTTATCGTTTGTCAGGTTGTTCAGCAGCTGGAATGTGGAATATTCGCTCATTAGCTCATTTGTAAAATCAGAAGCCGCCTGCATAAGATTCTTATTTAAAACGGAAACGGTAATGGTTTGTGCCTGTATGTCTATGGCGGTGATCTCATAAGTCAAGTTCGCAAAAATGGCCCTGCCCAGGTCCCCAAACTGCGCATGATCATTTGCAAACCGCATGATCGTGCTGAGCGTAGATGAGCTTACATATTTTTCAAGTTCATCCGTATCAAATTCCTTAAGCGCGGTAAAAACAACGTCCGCCGTGGCGGTGATATTCTCCTCCGTCAGCTCCGCGCTCGTTTTGGAACAGCCTGCAAAGCAGCATATTATCATTACGGCGCTCAGAAAAAGTGCAACAGCTTTTTTCATTCTTTCTAACTCCTTTTCAGCCGGTTTCTTATTATAAGTTTAAAATATTATATATAAAAGCGGCAATTTTTTCAACAAAACTGCCGATTTATTAATAAAAGATTTTAAATTATATAACATATATGTGCATTTTCGTTCGCTTTTTGCATATTACGGCTTGAAAAACGCTGCAGATGATGCTATAATCGGTTCAGATCGCAATAACATGTCTGCCACCGGGCAGAGGCTTGCGCCTTATCCGCGTCGTTAGGTCTTAGAAGACGCCGGAAAGAGGGCGCTTTTTTATTGCTTTGGTGTTACGGGCAGATCATACAGCCGCGATCTTATTTTCATCATCTGAGGTCTGTTATGAAAAAGAATCCCGTTTCGCTTTATCTTAAATATGTATCTCTGAATGTTCTGGGTATGGCGGCGCTTTCCTGCTACATTCTTGCGGATACGTTTTTCGTTTCCTGCGGTCTTGGCGCAGACGGGCTGACGGCGCTGAATCTTGCCATACCCGTGTATAACCTTGTAAACGGAACGGGGCTGATGCTTGGCGTTGGCGGCGGCGCGAAATATGCCGTTTCCAAAAGCAGGGGCGATTCAAATGCGCAAAACAAAGTGTTTACAAACACGCTGTTTCTTGCCGCTGTTTTCAGCGCGGTATTCCTTGCGGCAGGGATCTTCTTTTCAAAAAGCATAACCGCTGCGCTCGGAGCGGACAACGCCGTTTTTGATATGACGAATACGTATCTGAAAGTGATCCTGCTCTTTTCGCCGGCGTTTATCTTAAACAATATTTTCGTTGCTTTTATCAGGAACGACGGTGACCCGAAGCTTTCCATGGCGGGCATGATCACAGGCAGCCTTTCCAATGTTTTGCTGGACTATATTTTTATCTTTCCGCTTGATATGGGCATTTTCGGCGCGGTGTTCGCAACCGGTCTTTCTCCCGTTATCAGTATGTGCGTGCTGAGCATGCATAAGATAAAGCGCAAAAATGATTTTCATATCGTAAAAACGCCGCCGGCGCCGAAGCTTGGCGGAAACATCTGCGCGCTGGGAATACCGTCCCTTGTTTCCGAACTGTCAAGCGGCATCGTCATCATCGTTTTCAACACTATAATCCTGAATATAGCCGGCAATACGGGCGTTGCGGCATACGGCGTTGTAACCAATATATCGCTTGTAGTGATCGCCGTTTACACAGGCGCGGCGCAGGGCATGCAGCCGCTCGTAAGCGAGGCGCACGGCAGGGGCGACGGAAAATCCGAGCTGAAATTCTTTAAATATGCCGTTATAACCGTTTTTGTTATATGCGCGGTGATATACCCGGTTGTATTCTTCTTTTCGGAGCAGATCGCCGCCGTGTTCAACAGCGAAAACAACGACCGGCTTCAGCAGATCGCCGCACAGGGACTCAAGCTTTATTTTACAGGGGCACTGTTCGCAGGGTTCAATATCGTTGCGGCAATGTTCTTTACCGCGCGGGAAACGCCTTTGCCGGCGCATATCATATCCATATTGAGGGGGCTTGTGCTTATCGTTCCGGCGGCGTTTATCCTGGCGCAGCTCTTCGGCATTACCGGCGTTTGGCTCTCGTTTACGGCAAGCGAAGCAGTCTGCGCCGTTGTGCTGTTAACGGTGTTTACAAACAAAAAGAAAACCAAAACTTAATCACATCTTTATTTTTCTATTACCCGCGATTTATTATACTTTGGTTTAATAAATACAGCGGGTTTTTGTTTTATTGCATTTCAAAATATGGTATACTGTTTTGTGAGGTGATAATTATGCAGACCGTTCTTGTTTGCGATGACGACAGAGCGATACTGGATTCCATAGAGATCTATCTGAAAGCAGAGGGCTTTAACGTGCTCAAAGCGGAAAACGGAAACGAAGCGCTGAAGCTTGCCGCGGAAAATGAAGTGCACTGCATGGTGCTGGATATCATGATGCCGGGGCTTGACGGGCTTCAGACCACGCTTAAGATACGCGAGCAGCAGCGCAGCTTTCCCATAATAATGCTCTCCGCAAAATCGGAGGATACGGATAAGATCGCCGGGCTGGGCTTCGGGGCGGACGATTATGTTACCAAGCCGTTCAGCCCGCTGGAGCTTGTGGCAAGAATAAAATCACAGATCAGGCGGTACATATCCTTTGCCGGCTTCGTGCAAAAAAAGACGCATCTTGTAACGGGCGGGCTTGTTGTGGATACGGACGCCAAGACCGTGAGCGTGGACGGCGAGCCGATAAAGCTTACCGCGCGCGAATACATGATCCTTGAATATCTGTGCAAGAATATGGGGCGCGTGCTCTCCTCCGCCCAAATCTATGAGGCTGTGTGGAACGAGCCTGCATACAAATCCGAAAAAACAGTTACCGTGCATATCAAAAACATAAGGGATAAGATCGAGATCAACCCAAAAGACCCGAAATATATCAAGGTGGTGTACGGACTTGGATACAAAGTGGATAAAATTTAAATACTCAAGCCTGAACAAATTTCTTTGCGCCCTCCTTGCCGCTGTGCTTGCGGGGCTGTGCTGTGTGAGCAGCGTAACCGTGCTGCGCCATATCTCCTACTTCGGCGGGGACGGGATTATCAATAACAATACAGTGGGGTATATAAACACCTCGGATTTTGCCGTGGCATTAAACGAAGACCTGGTGACCGTAATTGATGACGTAAGCCACAATACCAACCAGGCGGCGTATGACGCGGCAAAAGAAGCGACCGTTTCGCTTGCCGTGAGCTTTGTGAATTATTCCCGCTCCTATCTTGAAGATTACAAGGATCAGATAAGCGCCTATTCCATGTGGGAAAACGGCTACACCAGCACATATACTGAATATCCCCAGCTTGACATACCCTACGCTGCGGAGAACTACAGCGTATACGCGCTTCAGTTTGATGAATACGAGGATTATTTTTATTTTGAGATGGATGTGCAGGACGAGATACTGGCTTCACAGATATCTTTTGATTCCACCGATATCTTTTCCAAATCCGAAGAGGAGCTGACGAACCTTTTTAATACGCAGTTCGGCAACACCGTCTATTACGATTACTGCCACACCACTTCAGACGCCGGCGAATCCGCCGCGCTGGGGCTTAAAAACATTAGGTATTACGCGGAATTTGCCGACGGCTCCGTTGCAACCAATGTGGAGGACACGGCGGCGCTCATAAATGCCGTAAGAAACGGCGAGGGCGAATATTTTCTGTATGAAAACGGCAGCTCCCGTTCCAGCGACGCGCTCAGCCGCATTGCCGTATACAGTGAAAATTTTTACGGCGACACTGCGGAAGATCTGCGTCTTTATGTTTCCGTTGACCCGAACTTTACGCAAAACGACCGTTACGACAGGATCAATGCAAACCTTTCCGGCATTGCTGCGGAAAATGCAAACGCGGCGCTATATATTGCGGTGATTGCGCTTTTCGGCTGCATCTTTTTTGCAGTTATCTCCCTGCGCCTTGCCGGGAACAGAAGCGACGGCACCGTTGCCACCGCCGCTGCGGACAAATTGCCGCTCGATATCGGCTTTATCCTTGCCGGGGGTGCCGTTTTCGTGCTCGGAATGCTTTTGTTCGCTTTCTACGCAAGCGAACAGTACGCTATCTTCGGCTATGAATATAATTATTATTTTACAGATATTTCAAGCGGTTTCTTTACCTCACAGCTGTATAAAAATATCCTGTTTGCCATAGGCGCGGCGGTATATCTCATTCTTCTGGGATTTTCTCTGTCCGTTGCCAGAAACGCAAAAACGGGCGTGAACATTTTTAAGCACACCTTTATTTACATGGCTTGCAGCCTTATTTTCCGCCTGCTTAAGCGGGCGTTTATGGGCATCAAAAACTTTTTCGGCACCATTGCCTTTTTGCCGAAGCAGCTTGATAAAAGAGCCGTACGGGCGGTAACGCTCTTTTCTTTCTTCAATATCGTGAGCATGGGCGTCGTTTCGCTCATCATAGCTTCCGCGCCTTACGGCGGCGGGAATGTGCTGCTCGGTCTGTTCCTGCTTTGCGCGCTTCTTGCGGCAGACGCCTTCTGCGTTTACAAGGCGTTTCAGTTTGTGCGTTCGCTTGACAGGCTGATAGATTGCAGCGTAAAGAACGAGCCTGTGGACATAGACACCTCCAAACTGCCGCAGAGCCTGAAAACGCTTGCCGAATCGCTGGACAAAAAGAACGCGGAGCTTCAGCAGGCGGTAATAAAGGCCGTAAAGGACGAGCGCACAAAAGCAGAGCTTATCACAAACGTTTCCCATGACCTGAAAACGCCGCTCACCTCCGTTATAAACTATATAGACCTTTTGAAGAAATGCGATATTCAGGACGAGACCGCCCTGAAATATATGAGCGTAATAGACGATAAGGCAAACCGCTTAAAGCGCCTGATAGAAGACCTGATAGAGGCTTCCAAAGTCTCCACCGGCAACGTTGTGCTGACCAAAACAAAAATCAATCTGAACGAGCTTACCACGCAGGCGATCGTGGAATATGCCGATGATTTTGAGAAAAACAATCTAAACCTTATTTTTGAGGAGACCGCGCAAAAGCATATCGTTTTTGCGGACGGCACAAAGATCTACCGGGTGTTTGAAAACCTGCTTTCAAACGCGCAGAAATATTCCGCGCCCGGCACCCGTGTTTACGCACGGCTCTATTCCGGCAGGAATTTCAGCTGCTTTGAGATCAAAAATATCTCCAAAGAACCATTAAACATATCCGCAGAGGAACTTACGGAGCGTTTCGTTCGCGGCGATAAGGCAAGAACAGAGGAGGGCAACGGGCTTGGTCTTTCCATAGCCAAGGAGCTCTGCCGTTTAAACGGCGGCAAGCTCACGCTCTCCATAGACGGCGACCTTTTCAAGGCTACGGTCATGCTGCCGAACGCGCAGGAAAACGAAGATGAAAATGAAAAGCAGGATTAAGATACTTATCGCCTCGCTCATCGTCTGCGCCGCCGCGTTTCTTTTAGTATGGGCGTTCACTTCGGGCGGTGTCCGGCTGACCGATTCCGGCACCATCGTTTTCACGGACAGGGAAAACCGTTCTCCGGAGCTTACACTCGTAAACGCAGATAACCCGGTGCCGGACAGCTGGAGCGTTGATCTTACAACGCTCTCCAACGGCGAACAGGTGGCGACCATGATCTACCCCGATCTGCAGGAAATGTTTGACGATATGCGAGCGCAGGGCATTTACCCTTTTGTGCGCGCGGGATACCGCTCAAACGAGGAACAGCAGCGCGTGCTTGACGAACGCATATCTGCATACGAGGCCGAGGGCTATTCCCACGCCCGTGCCGAAACGCTTGCGCTGGAAACGGTTGCCCTGCCGGGAACGAGCGAGCATGAGCTTGGGCTTGCCGTGGATATAAACGCAGACGAGAGCGCCAGCACGGACGAAGAAGTATATACGTGGCTTGCCGAAAACGCATACAAATACGGTTTTATCCAGCGCTATCCCGAGGATAAAACGCAAGTCACGGGCATAGACTATGAACCGTGGCATTACAGATATGTGGGAAAGGCTGCCGCCGCACGCATCTATGACAGCGGCGAATGCCTGGAAGAATATCTTGCTTCCTGACCGCATTGCGATGGCAAAGGAAAAACCTTGCATTTTGATTTATATTGACAAGGAAGTTGCGCATATGATATTATAAAATCAAGAAAATATCATAAGTAAGCTGAACTGAGATGAACAACGTAACAACCATAACCGAATATCGCCCGGAAGTATCTTCCAAAAGCGTTTTCCGAAAGCTGCTTTTGGCGGCGTTCTGCATTGGGCTTATGCTGTTGTTTTACCACTGCCCGTTTAAAATGATAACGGGGATAGACTGCCCCGGCTGCGGGCTGACGCGCGCATTCTGCTGCATTCTGCTCTGCGATCTCAAAGCCGCGGTGCAGTACCACCCGCTCTCGCCGTTTCTGTTTGTTCAGCTGATCTCCGTGATCTACATGCAGTTTATTCTGAAAAAGAAGATAGACCGCCGTATCATGCTTGCGGCGATCCTTATAAACGCTTTGCTTATGCTTGCCGTTTGGCTGTATAAAATAATTCTATAATTACTTAGGAGGAAAAATTATGGCAGATTCCGTTTTTTTCAATGTTCCACCGGATTTCAACCTGCAGATGTTTGCGGGTCAGCTTGCCGAAAAGTACAGAATGGAGGGCTTTAACGTTACCGTTGCGGATTTCAATAATTCCGTGGTATTGACCTTTGATAAGGATACCGGCGGCATAAATATGCTGCTTGGTCTCGGTCAGGGTATCAAGGCTACATGCATGGTTGTAAACGGCGCACTTTCCATCAGTTTTTCAGACGGAGACTGGACGGGTAAGATCATCGGTCTTTGCGTAGGCTGGTTCGTATGCTTTATTCCGTTCATCACGGCGATCGTGGGCTGTGTAAGGCAGACTCAGCTTCCCAAAAAGATAGGAAATGACGCAATGATGATTGCGTCTCAAATGTATCAACAGCCGATGGGAACCGGTTTTGACGGGCAGCAGCCTCCCCAGCAGCCTCCCCAGCAGCCTCCCCAGCAGCCGCCCCAACAGCCGCCTTACGGCAACCAGCCCCCGCAGGGCCCGAATGGCGGACAGTATTGATATTTTGAACAGACTTTAGCCCGAGCGCACAGCGCCCGGGCTTTTTTTGCACGAAATTTCGATTTAATGTAAGTACCGACCCTGCAGTCGCGTCCAATTTGACTTCGCACAGTTCAAAGCACAAAAAACAGCCCCGCCGAATACGGAGCTGTAATTTGTAACAGAAACGTAATTAACGCTTGCTGAACTGTTGCGGCTGTGCCGCGAGGATCCGCAGGAACAAAACGTAATTAACGTTTTGAGAACTGTTGCGGCGTTTGGAAAATATGCCGGTGGCATATTTTTAGCCGCAACCGCAGCGGCTGTGCCGCGAGGATCCGCAGGAACAAAACGTAATTAACGTTTTGAGAACTGTTGCGGCGTTTGGAAAATATGCCGGTGGCATATTTTTAGCCGCAACCGCAGCGGCTGTGCCGCGAGGATCCGCAGGAACAAAACGTAATTAACGTTTTGAGAACTGCGGCGCGCGACGGGCTGCTTTGAGACCGTACTTCAATCGTCTGAGCGATGATTTTCCTTGATATTCCGGGCTTTTTTGAG
>CHCFR05602__coassemble_241_pt1 | contig 40682 bp, 29 predicted proteins | sample CHCFR05602__metabat2_low_PE_017 | metagenome-assembled genome bin CHCFR05602
CACACAGAAATCAGCGAAGAACCCTCGTTTTATTCTTCTGCAAAGGATGTTGCAAACGCCGTTTACACGCTTCTCGGCGCCGGCGAGGTAAAAAGCTTTATTTCCAATTTTGATTTTTCCGCCAAGGAGATAAACAAGATCGTATACGCCGCCTGCAAAAGCGGAAAAATAAAGGATTTTTTTCATTATGTTGCACCGGGCGGGCGCGACCGCGCAGACGGTATTGAAATGATATTCAACATGCTCTGCTATGCCGAAGCAGGCTATATAACTTATTTGAGCGGGGATAAAAACGCGGGCACCGTTTTCCCGTACTTTCTGATTGCAGACAGCCGCCTGTTGATGTTTGACGAAACGGCGGAAAACGCCGTTTTGATGCATGCGGATAAAATAGATTTATTTTTAAAAAGGAAGATATATGAAACAAAAAAGCACTGCCGTAAGGGCGTGCATATTACCGAAGCGTTTTCTGATTATCTTGATATTCTCAGCACATTGAACGTCGGCAATAAAAAGAAAGTGCTGACGGTCTTTGCAAACGGCATCTGCCCAGAACTGATCTCACCTGAAACGGCAGACGAAGAAACTGCCTCCGCGCTCAAAGTGCTGCCTTATACAGCCCGCCGTACCCGTACTGCCGGCAAAGCCGAAGACACGAATAAAAACGGCAGACCGATCATAGATTCCCTGACCATAACCTATGACGCGCTTTACGATTTTGCAAAAAACGGAGTACTGAAATGCCTGCCGTATTCGCTTACCGGCGCAGTTGCAAAAAATAAAAGGCAAATTCTGCTTGCGTCCCTTGTGGATAAAACGGTCGTTGGGAAAGTCATTGTTACGAATCCCAATTTTTTCAGCATATGCCATGATATAAGCTACCGTGTTGACGGCAGGTTCCTGATTCTGACAACAAGCGGCGGCACCGGAAAAGCGGACGACTACAACGGCAGAATCCTGCTTTATACCGACAGCAAAAGCATTATTGAGGATTTTAAGGATTATCTTGATTACATTTTACTTTCAACAAAGGCATATCCAAAGGAAGCTTCCGAAGAGATGATCCAAATGTTTATTGACCGGCTGAAGGACACAGGATGCTAATCAGGCAAATGCGCAAGTACGGATTTGATGGCAGAGGCGGTTCTGGAGACCGAATTCTGAAAATGATTGCCGGGATTCAGGCAAAATTCTGTATCTATCCCCTGCGCTTTGTAAAAAGCCGCAAGTTCCTCCGTATCGATCTGAACGGTCTTCATCAGCATATTGCGCGTTTTATACTCCCGGTCTCCAAGAGAAAAATACAGATATTCGGGCTTACATTTCATTTTATGATTTGCTGCAAATTCTTTGAAGCCCGGAAACCAGAACGAACCGGATACGCCGGCGGCAGCCGAAAACATATCGGTCTTATAAAGCGCATAGACGGCAAAAAGACCGGCAAGGGAATATCCCGCTATCCCGCGATAAGCAGGAGTACCGTCTATCTCAGCCTCCGCAGCAGGTATGATATCATCCGTAAGGATTTTCAAACAGTCGTCTGCTCCGGCGGTAAACGGATCACCGTTTTTTGTGACCGGCGGGCAGTCCCACGGCGCCATATCGTGATTCCAATCCAGCCCGCTTACGGCAACCAGATTGAATTTCGGGCAGTCTGCTTTTTGCAGCGCATCATATACCTGCGCACCCTCATTGCCGAAAGTATTGAGATAGATAACGGGCCTATCCGCTTCGCCGCAGCTGAATACGCAGACCGTTTTATTCTTGATTTTCAAATGCAACATAGCTGTCCGACCTTAGTAAATTACGGCATTCATTAAAATCCACCATAACGTTTAACACAATTTCGTGATTTTTTCCGTTTTATCTTATCACATACAGATAAAGATTACAACACAGTCAATACAGCAGAGATGATCTTGTATTGCTTTTTATATAGGATGTAATGTATAATAACCTCACGAAATAATAACCAAATCGAAGATTTGGATTATTTCGGAGAACATTGTATCATTCCGGCTCACACTTGCGCGTTCGCCGAGATGGTATAATAACCTCACGAAACAGTAACTAAATCATAGATTTAGACTGTTTCGGAGAACATTGGCGTTCGCATGGCTTTGCCTTGCTCGGCTAAACAACCTCACGAAACAGTAACTAAATCATAGATTTAGACTGTTTCGGAGAACATTGTATCACAGCGTTCGGCGACAGTTCCCGCCTTGCACTTGTGACAAAATAAAAGCAGGAATATTTACGGGGTGAGATTTATGAAAAGAAGCATAAAAATTATATCTGCCGCCATGGCGCTGGTCTTTTTTGCGCTTTGCCTTACTGGCTGCGGCGCCGGCAGTACGGACGCGGTTATTATGCCGCTGGAGGGCGACGCGCTGGATTTTGACGACAGCAACGGCGTATCCGTTCACGACCCTTCGGTCTTCAAAGCGCAGGACGGTACATATTACATTACGGGATCTCACATAGCATCTGCAAAAAGCAGCGACCTGATACACTGGAGCACGATCTCCGCCGGCGTATATGACAGCAACAGAACGCTTGTGAATGAAGGCTCAACGCTGCGCGAAAGCTATGAAAAAGCTTTTGCCTGGTGTGACGGCGCACAGCGGCTTTGGGAAAAAAGCGAGGACGAATGGGAAACTAACGTTTGGGCTTCGGACATAATTTATAATCCAGCAATGGGCAAATACTGCTACTATGCCTCATCCTCTGTTTGGGGAACCACGGCTTCCGTTATCTGGATGGCGGTCTCGGACAGCCCCGAGGGTACGTTTGAATTTGCGGACACGATGATATACAGCGGCTTCAGCAGCAGAACAACGCTTTTCGGCCGGCCGAAAAATCAGCTGCACTATTCCTTTACAAACATAGGCGAGCTTATTGAAAACGGAACGTTTACGAAAGACGAAGTAGAAAGCAAGGACTGGTTTGACGAAGACGGGAATTATGACTGCACCTATGGCAAATACCCGAACGCGATCGACCCGGCGCCGTTTTATGATGAGAACGGAGAGCTTTGGCTTGCCTACGGCTCTTACAGCGGGGGCATTTACGTGATGCCGCTTGTGGAAGAAACAGGAATGCCGGATTACGGTGCAATGCGTGAAACAGACGGCTACGACATATATTTTGGCAAACAGATATCCTGCACCAACGAAGAATCGGGCGGTACCGGCGAAGGGCCTTTTATAGTTTACGATGCGGAAAGCGGCTACTATTACCTGTTCCTCAGCTACGGCGGGCTCGGCGCGCTGGACGGCTATAACATTCGCGAATACAGAAGCGAAAGCCCGGACGGACCGTATTATGATACGGCAGGAAACTGCGCAACGGATATGAAAAATACCGGCACAAAGATCATAGGCAATTACAGATTTTCATTTAATAATACCGACATACTCTCTCCCGGGCATTCCTCCTGCCTTATTGATGACGACGGCAGGATATACCAAGTTTACCATCAAAGATACAATGACGGCGAGGGCGCTTTTCACAATGTGCAGGTACACCAAATGCTGAGAACGGCCGACGGCTGGCTGACCATGCTTCCCCTGCCATACGGCGGCGAGACGGCTTCCGAAGTAAGCGATTCAGACATTTCCGGAGCGTATGAGGTGATCTTCTTTTCCGACGATACAAAGACAGCGGCGGATTGGAGCAATATTGAAAACGCCGTTGAGCCGACTTTATCGGCAAGCATTGACAACGGCGGCAAAATCACGGTTGGCGGCACGGAAGGACAGATAACCTTAAACAACGACGCCCGCACCTTTACGCTGGCATTAGACGGAGAGCATTTCAGCGGTGTGTTCTGCGAAGCGGAGCTCGACGGCAGAACGGTGATGACGATATCAGCGGTCTCAGACAAAAACAGAACGCTTTGGGCAGTTGAAAACTAAAATGCCAATTCCATACAACAAAAACACGCCTTTACCGAAATCCAAATCGGTAAAGGCGTGTTTTGATCAGAATTATATTTCAGATCATTTATCATATTTCTCTTTGAGCCTGTCCAAAAAAAGCTGGGCGGCGGGTGCGGCAAGCGCGCCCACTCAGACTGTCGATAAAGTCGGCTGAACCGCGCGATATACTTTACTTATTCAAAGCAAAGAAAAATAACAAACAGTATAAAAGCGCGCCCGCTTTTTTTATTGCTGTAAAACGGTATGAAAAACTTGAAATTTACATTCGCACCGTAATATGATACAATAAAAAGCAATCTGCAAAAAGCGTGGTGAGAAGATGAAAAAGATCGTTATAGGCATACTTGCGCATGTTGACTCGGGCAAGACCACGCTTTCCGAGGCCATGCTTTACCGCTGCAAGAGCATAAACAAGCTTGGCAGAGTGGACAGAGGCGATTCCTTTCTGGACACCTTTTCACTTGAGAGGAGCAGAGGGATAACGATCTTTTCAAAACAGGCGATCTTCAGCCGCGCGGGCACCGAATTCACCCTGCTGGACACACCCGGACACGTGGATTTTTCCGCCGAGACGGAACGCACGCTGCAGGTGCTTGACTACGCCGTATTGGTAATAAGCGGAACCGGCGGCATTCAGAGCCACACCGTTACGCTTTGGAAGCTGCTTGCAAAATACAATATTCCATGCTTTATTTTTGTTAACAAAATGGATCTGGACGGAGCGGATAAAGCGCTTATCCTTACCCGTCTAAAAGACCGATTCGGCGACGGCTGCGTGGATTTCACAAATGACAGCGGCCGAGCGTTTTATGAGGAGCTTGCCGTTTGCAGCGAAGAGCTGATGAACGGCTATTATGAGAATGACCGTATTGATAAGGCGGACATTATAAGCGCGGTCAAAAACAGAACCGTCTTCCCCTGCATGTTCGGAAGCGCGCTGAAGCTGGACGGCGTTGATGAATTTCTTGATGTGCTTGCCGGATATACGGAAATGCCGAATTACGGCGGCGAATTTGCGGCGCGCGTTTTCAAAATATCGGAGGACAAGGGGCAAAGGCTGACGCACCTCAAAATAACGGGCGGAAGCTTAAAAGTGAAAGAAACCCTGATTGGCGAAAAAAACAGCAACAAAGAAAAAGTAAACCAGATCAGAATTTATTCCGGCGAAAAATTTTCCGCACCGGATAAAGTTGAAGCCGGCACGGTTTGCGCCGTGACCGGGATCACCTTTGCCGCCCCGGGCGACGGGCTGGGCGCGGAAAAGAGCGGCGCGCCGCCCATGCTGGCGCCTGTTTTCACATACGGGTTAAAACTGCCGGACGGCATTGATGCCCACACCGCACTTGAAAAAATGCGCATACTTGAGGCGGAGGACCCGCAGCTCAAAGTTGTTTGGAACGCGCATTACGGCGAGATACAGGTGCAGCTTATGGGCGATATCCAGCTGGAGATATTGCAGGCGGTCATTGAGGAGCGATTCGGCTTTCACGCCGAATTCTCAAGCGGCAGGATCATTTATAAGGAAACGATTAGCAACACGGTTGAGGGCGTGGGACACTTTGAGCCGCTGCGCCACTACGCGGAAGTGCATCTGATCTTAAAGTCGGGAGAAAGAAACAGCGGCGTCATCATCAAAAACGAGTGCAAAGAAGACGTGCTGGATAAAAACTGGCAGCGGCTTATCCTAACGCACCTTTATGAAAAGACGCATTTAGGCGTGCTGACGGGATCCCCGGTCACGGATATGGAGATCACGCTTGCCAGCGGGCGCGCCCACGCTAAGCACACGGAGGGCGGCGATTTCCGGCAGGCGACCTACAGAGCCGTGCGCCAGGGGCTGCGCTCTGCGCAATCCGTTTTACTGGAGCCGGTCTACGCATTCACGCTTGAACTGCCGAGCGAAAACACGGGCAGGGCGATGAACGATATTCAGCGCATGCACGGCACATTTTCCGCCCCGGAAATGAACGGAGAGCTTGCCGTAATAAAAGGCAGCGCGCCCGTTGCAACCATGCACGACTACGCGCGCGAAGTGATGCAATACACCCACGGAAAAGGCAGGCTGCAATGCAGCCTTAAAGGATATGAACCGTGCCACAACGCAGAAGAAGTGATCGCCGCCATAGGCTATGACTGCGACGCGGATACGGACAACCCCTGCGATTCCGTATTTTGCAGCCACGGCGCGGGATACGTTGTAAAATGGGACGAGGTCAAAAGCCATATGCACCTGCCCAGCGTGCTTGCCAAGCCAAAAAGCGAATATACGCCGGCAGCTGCGGCGGCACGCCTTTCGGCAGGCAAAGACAGCAAGAATCTGTTTGCGCTTGACAGGGAGCTTATGCAGATCTTTGAACAGACCTACGGGCCGATCAAAAGCAGGGTAAAGGATCCCGGTAGCCGGCATTTTACGTTTACCGAAAGCACTGATAACAAAAAATACAGATCAAAAAACGCGCCGCGTTATGACGGCACGGAATATCTGCTGGTGGACGGATATAACGTAATTTTTTCCTGGGACGAGCTTAAGGCGCTTGCAAAAGACAATATTGACGGCGCAAGAAACGCGCTCATAAATATCCTATGCAATTACCAGGGCTATAAAAAATGCGAGGTGATCCTTGTGTTTGACGCTTACAAGGTAAAGGGCGCCGTGCGCGAGGTGGAAAAGGAAAACAATATTACCATCGTTTACACAAAGGAAGCCGAAACGGCGGATATGTATATAGAAAAGGCCTCCTACAAGCTGGCAAAGAACAACCGGGTGCGCGTTGTTACTTCAGACGCGCTCGAGCAGCTTATCATTCTCGGCAACGGCGCGCTGCGCGTTTCAAGCCGTGAATTCGAATATGAGGTTGAGCAGGCGCAGGAAGAGATCCGAAACATTATTTCGGCAGAAAATTAAAAAGCGGGAAAGACCGGCACGCGGACAGAGACGCAAACGGCTTTCCTGCTTTTTTTGCGTAGATTTGCGTTCACAACGGGTTCATAATTTTATGGTTAATTATATAATAGGGCATTTTGCGCCCAAAACATAAAATGACACACACTTAATATGGAGGCGTTTCTATGATCTATGCGATGAGCGACCTGCACGGCTGCACGGAAAAATACAGAAAGATGCTAAAAAAGATCAAGCTGTGTGACAGCGACGTGCTTTACATACTCGGCGACGTGGTGGACAGGGGCGACGGCGGTATGGAGATCCTGCTGGATATGATGGCAAGGGAAAACGTAATACCCATCATCGGCAACCACGATTTTACCGCCCGTTCCATTCTGAAAACACTGGAAGCACAGGGCGGCGGCATGGATCGGGAAAAAATCAAAAAGCTGATCGACATGTGGTTTTACGACGGCGGAAACACAACGCTGGCGGCATATCTGAAGCTGAAACAAGCGGACAGAAAAAAAGTGCTGACCTATCTGGACAGTTTTTTGATCTATGACGAGGTAAAGACGGGCGGAAATCACTACTTTCTTTCCCACACCGTACCCAAAAAGGAACGCATGTTACATTTTGACAGCCTGCTGTGGCAGGAATTCATAGCGGGAGAAGCGGAATACGAAAAACAGTATTTTGACGACAGAATCCTTGTTACCGGGCACACGCCCACAAGCCTTATAGACGAAAAATATGCCGGCAGGATATACAGCAAAAACAACCACCTTGCCATCGACTGCGGCGCAGCGTTCGGCGGCCGCCTTGCCTGCGTCTGCCTGGATACACAGGACATGTTTTACATATAAAAACAGGCTGCAAAAGCACAGCCTGTTTGGCAGAAAAATATTTACTTTTCAAGCATATCGGCACAGTTCTTAAGGTGCTTTGCTATTTCAAGATGCTGGGGGCAGACGCGCTCGCACTGTTTGCATTCTATGCAATCGGAAGCCCTGCCCTTTCCGTTTACGGCAGAGGCATACGCATCGGCCGCCTGCGCGGCATTGCCGTTTGCAAGCTGCTTATTGGCGGCGGCGAAGATATCCGGGATGGGGATATTTTTGGGGCAGCCCTCCGTGCAATAGTGACACGCCGTGCAGGGGATCGCAGCGGAGCTGCCCATGATGATCTGCGCCTGCTGAATGATTTTCTGCTCCGCATCACAAAACGGCACAAAATTTTCCATATAAGAAAGGTTATCCTGCATCTGCGCGGTATTTGACATGCCGGAAAGCACCGTTAAAACACCGGGCAGTGACGCGGCAAAGCGAATGCCCCACGAGGCGCAGGACATCTCAGGCGCATAAGCCTTAAACAGCTTTTGCACCTCTGCCGGAGGATCGGCAAGCGCGCCGCCCTTGACCGGCTCCATTACAACGATCTGTTTGCCGTGCTTTCTTGCGACCTCATAATTTGCGCGGGAGAGCACTTTGGGATTCTCCCAATCCGCATAATTGATCTGGAGCTGAACAAAATCCACCTCCGGGTGCTGCGTGAGGAGCTTATCAAGCAGCTCCGGCCCGGCATGGAATGAAAAGCCGATATGTTTCAGCACGCCCTGCTGTTTCTTTTGGGAAACAAAATCCCACAGACCGTATTTTTCATACTTTTCATAATTATTATCCATAATGGCATGGAGCAGATAATAATCAAAATACCCCGCCCCGGTGCGTGAAAGGCTGGTTTCCAGCTGCTTTTCGGCAGCCTTTTTTGACGGCGCAACATTTACGTTGAGCTTTGTTGCAAGCGTATAGGTATCGCGGCGGTGCCTTGAGACCAAGGCCTTTTTCGCCGCAGCCTCCGAACCGTTATAAACATATGCGGTATCAAAATAAGTGAATCCGCGTTCAATAAAATCATCCACCATCTGCTTTACCTGCTCAATATCCGTAAACAGGCCTTTTTTCGGCAGGCGCATAAGCCCGAAGCCAAATTTTTTCATAAGACGACCTCCAGAATCCTTATCTGTTTTATTGTACCACAGTTTCAGCTGTTTTCAAGGTAAAAATGGGTGAAGGCATTGCAGCGACTTACACGCTGTTTATAGTCTCGTATTGGTACTGCCAATACTCTTTTCAGAGCATTTTTTCAAGCAGATCACAAGATGCGTTTATACGCGCCAAATATACATTCAGCGCCGCTATATCCCTGGCCTGCAAAAATTTCTTCTGCGGGGTATCAAACTGAGGGCGCGTTATCAGCTTTACGGTTTCTTCAAGAGTGTGCCAGCCAACAGCGGCTCCGTTCTTTCGCTCAAGATTTGTGAAAGACGGGGCCAAAAGCACACTGTGTGTTGATACAACGTAATAATAAGAGATCTGCGTATAATCGCAGTGCGCTCTGTTTTCTTCAATTATACCAAGTTCCTCAACAGCATCGCAGGAGCAACCCGTTTCTTCCATGAGTTCCCGCTTCAAGGCGGTCAAAATATCCTCATTATCTTCTATGCCGCCGCCCGGAAAGCAATACATATCAAAACCGGCGCTGTACACAAGCGCATATCTGCCACTGTTGTTTTTCAGTATGGCACGCGCGGTGCGCCGCGGTTTTGCACCTGACATTCCGCCGGCGCCGATGATATCCGCGTCCGTTAATCTCTTAATTATTTTCATATCGATCCCTTTGGAAATGATTTACAGTGCAATTATACAACAGTATCCGGCTTAAGGCAACAGGAAATAAGACTGCCGATTTATAGATGAATACTGCCGTTTCATGGGTGTAAATTTCCGTTTTTTGTATTGCCTGCCGCTTTTTCTTATGCTAATATTTAAATATAAAATCAGAGAGGATGATTACAGTGAAAGCAATAAAAAAGATTGCATGGGCGATCAACTCACGCACGGGATCGTTTATGTTTTTTGCGCTTGCAGCAGCGGCATTCACGTTCTTTTACAGCAGCGACTGGGCTTACGGCTGGATAGCCGAGCTTTACCCGCTGGGCGAAGGGTTTATCACGCTTATGCTCTGCCTGACGGGGATCTGCGCGGGTATTTCGCTCATCTCGCTTCTCATCAACGCTTTCAATATGAAAGGCAAGGCGGCAAAGGCCTTTGGCGTTATACATATCCTGTTTGCCGTAATAAGCGTGATTGCGTTTATTTACACTTTTGTTTTACTATTCGGAATTGACCAGGGCTTTTCGGCAGCCGGATTTTCAAGAGGCTTCAGCAGCCTGATGCCAAATATAGGCTACCTCGGCGCCGCGCTTGCGATTGCCCTTGTTATAGCCGTTGCTCAAACATCAAAAAGAGCGGTTAAGGCGGTTATAGCCTGTGTGATTATAGCGGCTCTTGTAATCAGCCCCACGGCGTTTTCGGGCATAAGCGGCGCAAATGCAGGCACGCTGCCGCAGATCACGCTGGAATCGGAGGAGCTTATGGACGGCGCAAAGATCATTTACGAAAGCCTGAAGAAAGGTGAAAAGGCAGACGCTGCAAACCTGCTGACCGACGGCGAGGAATGCTGGACGGCACAGGACCCGGACGGTATGCCGGAGGAGGGCTTCCCCGACATTACCGGCAGCTATGTTGAAATACAGCTAAACGGTGAAAAGACTTTTAACACGGCAATCATTGAAGAGATCGGCAACGAGGCGCAGTATTTCAGACTTATGGCGCTTATTGACGGCGAATGGACGCTCCTTTACCAAAGCGAAAAGATACAGCAGCAGCGCCTATGCAGCTTTGACGCCGTCACCACAGACCGTATACGCCTTTGTATAGACAAATTCAGGAGCACCGACACGCCTGTAAAGATCAGATCCATAAAACTATACAACGAACCAAAGCGAGATGCAGGTGATTTTGAAGTTACGGCGTATCAGCGCCTGGACGGCGATGTGCCCACCGAAATACTTGCCCGCGGCGACGAGTATGTTGCAAACTATGCCCGCTTTTACGATGTTTACAGCACCATTATCGTATTCGGCGCCGTACACTGGGACGAAAACGGCAATATGGGATTCGGTGACGGCGGCGAGGAACAGTTTGCACGCGAGATAGAGGCGCTGAAAGAGATCATTTCCCGCCGTTCGAATCCGGAGCACGAAGTGAAGCTTGTTATAACCGCGCTTGCGGACGGCACATGGGGCGACGAACACAACGGCGTGAACGCATATATGTCTGCATACTGGGAGAGTATTGCAGACAAAATAGCGGATTTCACAGCCAAATACGGCTTTGACGGCGTAGATATCGACTGGGAATACCCGCAGTCCGCAGCGGACTGGGAATGCTACGACAACTTTATCGCACGCCTGGACGACCGGCTTCACCAGACCGATCCGAACGCCATACTGACGGCGGCGCTCTCCTCCTCTGCGCTCGGCATGAGCAGGGAAACGCTTGAAAGGCTTGACCAGATACAGTTTATGGCGTATGACGGAAATGACGAGGACGGTTACCAAAGCTCTCTCCAGCAGGCGCAGGAGGGAATCCAGGCGTTTATCGATAACGGTGCAGACATAAGCAAGATAAATATAGGCATTGCCGCTTACGGCAGACCGGTTGACCTTGCCCCGTATTGGGCCACATGGCGCGATCTTGACGAGGCAAATTACTGGGACAACAAATATTACAACGTGCATGATCTTGACCAAGTATATGAGGGTACGTTCTGCTCCCCCGCCCTTGCGGGAGATAAAACGGCATATGCGCTGTTTGCAGGCTGCGGCGGCGTTATGGTATTCAGAGTTGGGTGTGACAAAACGATGGACGATCCCAACAGCGTTGCCTGCGGTATAGAAAACGCGCTGAACAGATATTTTACCGAATGGTAAATGCAGCTGCAGACCGACACTTCACGTAATAACGTAATAAAATAGAAAAAGGAGCTGTCTCTTCTTTGAGGCGGCTCCTTGTTTCTTGCTGTTTTATTATTTTGCCGGGGCATCCTTTTTCTTTTTACGTTTCGTCTTTTTTACGATAAGCGCGACCGCGGCGGCGATCCCGGCTGCAGCTACGGGCGCGGCAACGCAGGCGGTTATTTTATGAGCGGTATTTCTCAAAACCTGCGGATATTCCGTTGAGATATACTCCTGCATGGTAACGCCGACTTCGTGCGGCTGCTCGATATCGTGCGTTTGCATGAGGGTGATGAATTGGGAAAAAGCGTCCTGTTTTCTGATGTAAAGCAGATTTCCCTCGTTCATAACGGCATAGAGGATATTTATTTTAATCTCTTCGAGATAACGGGTAATCCTTTCATCACCGTTTACGGCAGTTATAGCATTATTGATCAGCTCCAAATACTTATCGTTATTCTTTTTGGAAAGATAATCACCGCTGTGCGAGGCAACGCTGTCATAAAGATCAAGATCCTCTGCACCGTTTTTCAGCTCGCGGTTCATGATGTCCATATAATCCGCAACATACACTGCCGCTCTGCCGTATGTAACGTTTAAATATTTGGCGATCAGAGCGCTTACGTCTGTATCGTTATCCCAAAGCTGTTTGGAAAGCACATAAGAACGCAGACGAGCCATCTCGTCATTCTTTTCCCTGCTGCCCTGGTGAAAAACGGCTTTCACATTGTTTTGCTTATAAAACTCGTGATTGTCCTTTTGCACGTCAAAGTTCGGATAAGGCATCAGAAGATTCTGAAAATCAATAACGTAATCCCATATCATAAGGCTTTGGCAAACGCCGCTCCAGCTTTCCACAAGCTCTTTCGTTTTGAACGCCTTTTCGCTTGCGCCGTATTTATAGCTGTAAAGCTGGCCGGTATTAATGGGGCACAAAACGATGTTTACGTTATCCTCGCACATCATGCCCTTCGGCACGGTCTCATTGTAAAAATAAGCAAGCGTGGAGATGATCTTATCCGGAAATCTTTGGGCCAGCGCGTTGATGACCGGCAGCATCGTGCCCATCATAGAGCCTGTTTTCTCAAGCACCTCGGCACAGTTTTCACACTTGCAGTAATCATAGTTATCATTCAGGCTGAAATCCCAGTATTTTTTATCAGGCTCCTCCGCCATAAGCTGCGCCATTTTCTCCTCTATGATCGGATAGACCTCGGGATTCGTAAGGCAGAGCTGTGCCGGTTCGCCGTCTGCGTTATAGGAAAAATATTCCGGGTGGGTAGTCTGATACTCCTGCGGGTCTACAAACGTAAAGCTGGAATGGCACCAGGTACCCCAGCCGGCATTCTTTTCTATATCTTGAGCTACGGCGCCGTTGTTTTTGAGCTTTCTGTACCAGCCGTTTTGGGCGACCTCATATTGGAACACCTTGCGCCACGCAAAATCGGGATTGCTTACGGTCACTGCCTGTTCAAGATAGACCGTGGGAAAATCGGGGACATAGTCAAAATCCTCACGCACGAACATACATCCAAGCTGATCTTCAAGAAAGCCGTAAACGCCGTTATAGATATTTTCATCATCAAGCGTTAGGATAAATATCTGATCTTCGTCAACGCGGATAAGATATCCGTCGTCCCGGATCTGAGAAGTATCGACTCCCGAGGAAAGCGCGGTATGGCCGAGACTGATAAACGCGCCGCCGGTGAAGGCGCTTTCCGGAATCACCGCAAACGCGCCGTTTGCACCGATAATATCATTCAGATACCCGGAAAGTTCCGCCGCAGCGGATATGACCGTATCGGAAGCGCCGTCCGGGTAAACAACGGAAAATCCGCTTGCTCCGTTTTCCGCAAGGCACATATAGCCCTCTCCGCCCTGCGCAAAGCGCGTTCTTGCTTCGTTCTCATCATAATCGTTTATATGAGAAACGATATCAAGCGTTTCGGAGGACATAAGTTTATCTTCACTTTCCGCGCCGAAAGCGGGAAAGCAGGTTAAAGCAGTGATAATTGACAATACAATAACAATAATTTTTTTCATATTCTGCTCCTTAAAATTCATTTGCGGCGGCGCTTAGGTTTGGCGCCGTTTTTGTATCTGCCGCCCTTTGCGGCAGCGGCATTACCGCGATACTGCGCGGACTGCGGGATAAGGCAATCCCTGCCGTTTCCGATAAGATCATACCTGCGGGCTTTTCTAAGCGCCTCCTCGCAAAGCGCGCGCTTTTTGGGATCGTAATACTGAAGCAGCGCCCTCTGCAGCGCCTTTTCATGCTGCGTTTTTGCAACGTAAACGGGCTGCATCGTATAGGGATCCAGCTCCGTATAAAACATGCAGGTAGAGATCGTGCCCGGCGTGGGGTAAAAATCCTGCACCTGCTCCGGGCGTATATGATTTTTCTTTAAAAAGCAGGCAAGCTCTATGGCGTCATCCAGCGTGGCGCCCGGGTGGGAGGACATAAGATACGGCACCAAATATTGTTCCTTATGCACCGAATCGGTATATTTAAAATAGCGCCTTGAAAATTCGATATAAGCTTCTATATGCGGCTTGCCCATTTTATCCAGCACGGCGGCGCTGCAATGCTCCGGCGCCACCTTAAGCTGGCCGGAAACATGGTGTTTGACAAGCTCTTTAAAAAACATATCGTCCTTATCCTGCAAAAGATAATCATATCGGATACCGCTGCGGATAAACACCTTTTTGATACCCGGCAGACTGCGCACCGAACGCAGAATATCCAAATATTCGCTGTGATCCGCAATCAGATTCGGGCAGGGCTTGGGCGCCAGGCATTTTTTGCCTTTGCACAGCCCGTGGGTAAGCTGAAAATCGCACGACGGCCGGCGAAAATTTGCAGTGGGGCCGCCTACATCATGGATATACCCCTTGAAATCCGGCATTTGCGTGATCTTTTTTGCCTCTTCAAGGATACTCTCTTTACTGCGCGAGGTAACAAAGCGCCCTTGATGAAACTGGATAGAACAGAAATTGCAGCCGCCGTAACAGCCGCGGTTATGCGTTATGGAAAAGCGCACCTCTTCAATCCCGGGAACGCCGCCCATAGCCTCATAGGACGGGTGATACGCGCGCATATAGGGCAGCGCATAGACCTTATCAAGCTCCTGTGTATTCAGCGGCGGCATAGGCTCATTTTGCACAAGCATAAGACCGTCGTGCCTTTGGCGCACTGCGCGGCCGCGGATATGATCCTGCTCGTCCTGCTCAACACGCACGGATTTTGCGTATTCCTGTTTTGAATTTAAACAATTTTCAAGCGACGGCACCTCAACGCCCCTGTATGGCGTATTGCGCACGTCCACGGCATAACAGGTACCCTTAATATCCGTCAGACTGTTTATCCGCTCGCCTGCATCGAGCCGGTGTGCGATCTCTGCGATCTGCTTTTCGCCCATGCCGTATATCAAAAGATCCGCGCCCGAATCGATCAAAACGGACGGCATGATCTTATCCGCCCAATAATCGTAATGCGCAAAACGGCGCAGTGAAGCCTCCAGCCCGCCGATAATAAGCGGAGAATCCGGATACAGGCGCTTTATGATTTTTGAATACACGGTAACAGCCCTGTCCGGCCGTTTTCCGGCTTTGCCGCCCGGGGTATATGCGTCATTACTGCGTATCTTTTTTGCCGCCGTATAATGGGCAACCATGGAATCTATATTGCCCGCAGTTACAAGAAAGCCGAGGCGCGGCGTGCCGAACTGCGTAAAATCAGAATCTTTTTTCCAATCCGGCTGGCTGAGGATCGCAACACGAAAGCCCTCGCTTTCAAGCACGCGGGAGATTATGGCAACGCCGAAGGACGGGTGATCCACATATGCGTCCCCGGTTATATAAACGAAATCGACGGCATTCCAGCCGCGTTCCTTACACTCTTTAAAATTCACGGGAAGAAAGCCCATAACACGCTCCTGAAATCTATGTTTGTTTTTACGGACTTATTTTAACACACCGCTGCTTTGCTTTGCAACAAAAAGCCGCGCAAAAAGGGTGCATCAAGACGGGTTCTGCTGATTTTCCCTCTTCTTTTCCCTAAAGGTTTTGCCGTAATATTTTTTAAGCAGGCGCTGGGTTTGGCGCTCGCACAGGCCCAGACTTTGCGAAAGCTCTTTCAGTGTGAAATCGCGGCTGTAGAGAAACATATTTTCAATGATGTAAAAGCGCATATCGTTCAGGTTTTCAAGCTGCCGCTTTGCAACGGAATCAGACGGCGCATAAAGGCGCGCGATCCTTGTTAACAGATTGATCATAAGCCCTGCGGCGGCATATTCCCTGCCGGGCAGGCTGCCTTTAAATTCACGCACGATCTGCGCCGCGCAGGCATTTTCAAACTCCTGATGATAAAAGAAATGCGTTTCCAGAAAGAGCTTTGCCTCTTTATCGGGCTGCACGGTTCTTTTTCTTTGCAGATAGATATAAATATCTTCAACGGGATCATTATGATCCGGGATCTGGGAATGGTTTACATTGGGGCCGGTGACGAAGAAATTGCCCGCGCGCATTTTATATTCGCCGGAATCGGTCAGCAGCGTTCCCTGCCCGCTGAGGATGAAATGCAGCTCATAGCTGTTTTGCGAATGGCAGTGCATGGGTATGGCTTCCGTTAAAACGCCGGCGCCGCATTTGACCAGTGAAAAATGAACGCCGCCCCATTCAAAATTGATCATCAGACCGCTCCCTTTCCATTTCAGCATAGCATAAATGCGACAAATAATCAATAAAAATGTCGTATTTTGATATTACGTTTATGCTATAATTGTAGCGGTGATCATTATGAATAAAAAACAGATTAAAAAAGGCATATGCCTGCTGCTTGCGGGCGCGATAGCGGTTTCCCTTTGCGCATGCGCTCCGGAAAGCGCCGATGTAAGCGATATTTTTGACGCTGAAAACAAGATATCCTACTGCACTACGTATAAGGAGCTTTCCGACACAAAGGAAAACAAGACCAACAGCTGGCGCCAGGGCATGATCAGCGGAAACGGCATGCAGGGCTTTATCTCCAGCGGCGCGCCGTACAGTGATTCTCTGATTTTCCAAAACATGCATTTCATTTTGCCGAATGAGAATGTACGTTCCTGCCCCGATACGGCAAACGAGCTTGAAACGGTAAAGCAAAGCATAGTAAACGGGCAGGATATTGTTGACGATTCCAGCTATGACAACGTTTATTATTTCCACCCGGGCGGCGCGCTGCGCATTGCACAGGAAGAGGAAAACGAGAGCGACTACATACGATACACCGATTACGAGACCGCAGAGGTGGGTGTTAAATACACGGATAAAAACGGTACGTGGGAGCGTACCAGCTTCACCTCACGGGCGAACGGCGTTACAATCACAAGGATCACGCAGTCCGATACCGGCTCAAAAGTAGACCTTACCCTTTCCTATGACGATATTTCAACGATAGCGAATTACGGCAAAGGGAATGAAACGGATCTTTTATATAAAAAGACTGCGCCCGAAAGCTGCGATTACCTTGCGTTTGCAGCGCACTACCCGAACTATGAAAACAGCGAGCTGAAAAACGGCGGCTATGCCACGCTGACCTACATTATAAACGAGGGCGGCACAAAGAGCAGGATAAACGGCGATGCAGTAGAAGACGAGCAATACGCCGGCGCCGACAATCCGCAGATACAGATAACCGGCGCAGACAGCGTTTACCTGATAACAGTTTCCGGTCGCACATACGATATGGGCGCATATGATGATTTTGCAGCGGCAGAAAACTATGAATTGATAGATACGCTTGCCGCAGAATGCAGCGCTGTTGCTCAGAAGTACGGCGCAGACGGTTCATTTGACTATGATGCGGCGCTCAACGAGCACACAAAGCTTCACCAGCCGCAATATGACGCGGTAACGCTTACGCTTGACGGCGGGGAAAGCGGACTTTCAAACGAGGCGCTGATAAAAGATGCGCGCGGCGAGGACACGATCAGCAGCGCGCTGGCGCAAAGAGCGTTTTACAGCGGCAGATACGCATACCTGTGCTGCGCGGGCTATTCCACAAGCAGGCTCTACGGCATGTGGACCGGAGAATGGGACGCCGGCTGGGGAAGCAAATACACGATGGACGCAAATGTCAATCTGCAGATTTCCTCTATGAACACGGGCAATATCAGCTCTGCGCCCGTAGGATATGTTTACTTTCTGCTGCGGCAGATGCCCGATTGGGAAGAGAACGCCCTTGCCACCCACGGCTACACAGACGCGATCCAGGCGCCCGTAAACACGGACGGCGACAAGGCGGTCATAACGGAAACGGCATACACATACCCATTCAGATACTGGAACGCGGGAACCGCATGGATGCTCTATCCGCTGTATGAAGCGCTGCAGTGCTACGGAGATATGCAGATACCGCTGAGCGATGAATTTGATCTTGACGCATTGCGGAGCGTGCTTTCCGTTTCCGAAGCCGACCTTACCGACGCGGATATTGCGGCTATCCGGGAACGCGGCTATCTTGATCTGAGAAGCGAGATCCTGCTCCCGCTGCTGACGAAAGCTGCAAATTACTGGGATCAGATGCTGACGCCCGATTACTATACCGATTCAAACGGCGATATTCATTACGAGGCGGGCAAGACCGAACTTGCAGACGGAGAGTATTACTGCATACTGCCCAGCTATTCGCCTGAAAACAACCCGGCAAATTACCCGAGCCCGTCAACGGCAAACTGCGCGATAGACATTTCGGCATGCAGCAGCACACTGGAGATGCTTACGGATATCATGAAGAGCGTGGACGAAAATGCGGATACGGGCTATTGGGAACAGATGAGGGCAGATCTGCCGCCGTACCTTTACGATGAAACAGGCGCTCTGAAAGAATGGGCGTGCAACCAGTTTGAGGAAAACAATGAGCACAGGCACCTGAGCCACCTTTACTGCGCATGGCCGATGAACGAAACGCAGGATAACGAGGAACTGAAAGCCGCCTGCATACAGGCTGTTGCAAACCGCAATTCCGAAAATGAGGCGAGCCACGCGCTTGTTCACAGAAGCCTGATTGCGGCAAGACTGAACGACCGCGACGCTTTGAGCCAAGCGCTTGTTGACCTTATGAACAGTAAAATCTACTATAATTCCCTTATGACCAACCATGATTTTGACAGAGGAAGCTGCTACTGCACCGATTTTGCCATAGGGTATCTGGGGATCATAAGCGAAAGCCTGGTATATTCGAACAGCGGCGAGATCAAACTGCTTCCCTGCCTTCCCACCAGCGGATTTGAAGCCGGGGAGATCACGGGGCTGCGCGCCAGAACGCAGGCTGTTATAGACAGCCTGATCTGGAACACGAACGAAGGCACCGTCAGCGTTACGATCACTTCGGATATTGAACAGGCCATAGAGATCTCCTGCGGGCTTTCCGACGAAGTGCAGACGGTAAACTTTGCCGCAGGCGAAACAAAAACGATAGATTTTTCCGTATAACCGAATCACGCAAAAACGCTCCCGTGCACATATGTGCGGGAGCGTTTTTTATACTTATATCGTTATTTTAGCTTTGACTTTTGTTACGCGGTATTATTCGCCGCCGTCCTCTGCAGCATGTTTTTCTTTAAGGATACGAACATCTTCTTCCACCTGCTTTTTATGAAGCGGGTACCAGAACCACAAAACGATTGCAAGCAGGATAAATCCGACTGCCGGAACAAGCGTTGCAATATCAAATATGCCCTCTTTTACAGACGGTTCAAACGCCGTATCCTGGGTGTAGCCTACAAGCGACAGCAGCGCGCCTGTAAGGCCCGATGTGGCCGCCTGCCCCATTTTGCGGGCAAAGGAGTAAAGGCCGTAAACGGCTCCGTCCTCCCTTATGCCGTTTCTGATCTCTGAATAATCGATAACATCCGTAACAAGCGCCCATGCAACGATCTGGAAAACGCCGAGGCCGATCCAGCTTATCATCTGAAACGCCGCATAAACGAACACATTCTGCGGACGGATAAAATACAGCAATACGCATATAAGACCTGCGGCAAAATTGGACACCGCGCCGATCTCCGCCTTGCCGAATCTGCCCGCAAGCGGCTTTGCGGCAAACGCGGCTGCGACCATGCCGACGCCCATCATGACCATGGAAAGCGTTTGCGCCTTGGCATTGCCGTAATAATTTGGGAAAACGTAATTCGCCATCTGCTGCAAAGTGAGCTGCGCTATAAGCATCAGTATCGACGCAACGATGAGCGAGAGCAGGGCGCGGTTTTTAAAGGCGTTTTTAAACATAACGCCCACGCTGTTATTTTTCAGCTGCTCGGCGGAAGGCGTTATCTTTACACGCTCTGTGCACATATTATAGCAAAGCAGGTAGCAGATAACGGCGAACAGCGAGCACGCGCCCGCAATGATCGTAAAACGCGGACCGTTTAAAACATCGTTTCCGTTCACCTTATCATACGCTATGAGCGGAATACCGGCAGTGACAACCGCACCTGCAAGCGCGCCGCCCATCGTTCTGAACGTGGAGAGGGACTGACGATCTCCCGGGTCCGCCGAGATAGCGGAAGCCATAGAACCGTAAGGTATATTTACAGCCGTGTAAAAAACGGAGCCCCAAAGGATATAGGTTATAAAAAGATATACAATTTTTGCGGCGTAAGGTATATCGGAAAGCGCGCTTTGATACATCAAAAAGGAAAAGATCGCAACCGGGCCGCACATTCTGAGGATCCAGGGTTTGAACTTTCCGTGCTTATTGCCCTTGCTGCGGTCACATATCCTGCCCATGCCCACATCTGTAAAAGCGTCTACGATTCTTGCAACCATCATAATGATCCCAACAACATACGGATCCAAACCCATGACATCCGTATAAAATTTAAGCAGGAAAGATGAAGACAGCAGAAAAGTGAAATCGTTGCCGAAATCGCCGAACATATAGCCCAACTTATCCTTGATACCAAACGGTTTAACAGCTTTTTCTTTCATTTTGAATACCTCTTTCGGGTTATTGCAAACGGCAACTGCCGAAACTGCCTATATATTATTATTTTTCGGGCAAACGCAATTATTCACACCGCAAAAGTAATATATATTAAACAAAAATTTATATCTTCGGTATGATTATATTAAATATTTCGCACAAAAACAATAGATTCCGGAAAATTTATACAAATCATACTTTTTGCAATAAATCTAACGAAAAGCGCTCCCGCAGGGAAGTGCTTCCTTCGGGAGCGCTTGATCTATTCGCATGCACAGATTGCCTTGCGCGTCTTAAGAATTGCGGATGAGGATACGGAAAACTCATCAAGCCCCCATTCGATCAATTTGGGGATCATGTTACGGTCTGCCGCAGCCTCGCCGCACATGCCAACGGGAATACCCGCTTTTTTGGCGCTTTCTATAATTCGTTGTATCGCCTTTAAAACAGCCGGATTATTGGAATCATAAAGGTAAGACACCTCTCTGTTTCCTCTGTCCGCCGCCATGGTATAACCTGTTAAGTCGTTCGTGCCGATGCTGAAGAAATCGCTTTCTGCCGCAAGCTCATCTGCAACGAATACGGCTGCCGGCGTTTCCATCATGATGCCGAGCTTAATATCTTTTTTATATTCGGTTCCCTGCGCATCAAGCTCCTGCATACATTCAATCAGCAATGCTTTTGCGCTTTGCACCTCTTCAACCGTGCAAACCAGCGGAAGCATGATTTTTATATTGCCGAAGCACGCGGCGCGCAGAAGTGCTTTTAGCTGGGTCTTAAACAGCGCCGTATCCTTTAGGCAATACCGAATGGCGCGCAGACCCATAAACGGGTTTTCTTCTTTTTCTATCTGCAGGTAAGGAATATGCTTATCCCCGCCCACATCAAGCGTGCGTATGATGACTTCCCTGCCGCCCATAGCCTTTGCAACGGCACTGTATGCCTCAAACTGCTCTTCTTCGGACGGAGCATCCTCTCTGTCCATATAAAGAAATTCCGTGCGGAAAAGCCCGATACCCTCCGCGCCGTTGACAACGGCGGAATGAACGTCCTGCGCCTTGGCTATATTGGCATATACCGCTTTTTTTACACCGCTTTTCGTAACGGTGGGCTTATTGATATACTCTTTGAGCAAAAGCCTTTCCTGCTGCTCCTGCTCTTTTAATACCGTATACTTTTGAATATCCCCGGCGCTTGGAGAGGCTATAACAACGCCTTTTAAAGCGTCCACGATAAGTTTTTCGCCCGGCGCAAAAATATGATCCGCATCGGCCACGCCCAGAACGCAGGGAATGCCCATTGCGCGCGCGATTATGGCGCTGTGTGACGTTACGCCGCCGACCTCGCCTATGATTGCCTCTACATTCTGCGGGTTAATTTTTGAAGTCATGCTCGGCGTAAAATCAGACGCAATAAGAACAGAACCGACAGGAACGCGGGAAATATCCACTTCCTCAATACCAAGCAGGATCTTCAGGAGGCTGTTTTTAATATCGTTGACATCCGTGCCCCTTTGGCGCGTAAGCTCATCTTCCGCCGCAGAGAACATGGCGCAGAACATGGAACAGACCTCGTCAACGGCTTTTTCCGCCGGTACGGACGCAGCGTTAATATTCTCTTTCATCTGCCCGATCATGAACGGATCCGCAAGCATAACGAGATGACCTTCCAGGATTTGGGCGTTCTTTTCGCCCGCCTCTTTCTTCAGGGCTTCTATAAGGGCTTTTGTTTGTGCGGTGTATTCTGCAACCGCGCTATCCAGACGTGCACATTCCTTTTCCGCCGTGGTAAAGGCAACGCCGGAATAATCCGGCCTTGCCTCTTTAATAACAACAGCCTTGCCTATGCCGTAGCCCTCGGACACGGCAACACCGCTGTAGGTTTTTGCATTATCCATATCAGTCCATACCGTTTTCAATTAATGACGCTGCCTTTTCAAGCATCTCCGCTTCGTCTGGTCCGCTGCATTTTATCGTAACCTCTGTATCATACTTGATACAGGCAGCCATAACGTTCATAATACTTTTGCCGTTGACTTCCTTATCTCCGGCCTCAAGCGTTATATCTGACTGGAACTTAGCCATTTCGCTTACGAAGATGTTTGCCGGGCGCATGTGAAGCCCCATTTTATCCGCAACTTTTACTGTTTTACTTACCATGTTTACAACCTCCTGTTATCTGAATCATTTATCTGCCGGCGTTCTTTTCTTTTTGAGCAGCGCAAGCATGAGGCAGCCGACGACGGAGCCCGCCACAAGCGCAACAATATAGCCGAGAACGTTATCCACTACGGGGAATACGAATATACCGCCGTGGGGTGCGGGAAGCGAGCAGTTGAACAGAGCCGAGATCGCGCCCGCAACGCCTGAGCCTACGATACAAGAGGGGATCACGCGAAGCGGATCTGCCGCCGCATACGGGATAGCGCCCTCTGTGATGAAGCAAAGACCCATAATATAGTTTACGGGGCCGCCCTTTAATTCTTCCTCAGTCCATCTGTTCTTAAAGAACGTGGTGGCGAGCGCAATGGCGATCGGGGGTACCATACCGCCGATCAGAACGGCAGCCATAGTCCAGTCGTTTGCCGTAGTGGCGTCCGTGATCATGGCAGTGCCGAAAACGTAAGCCGCTTTGTTGAACGGGCCGCCCATATCGGTTGCCATCATTGCCGCAAGAACGATCGAAAGGAGTATTCTGCTTGTTTCGCCGAGCGCCGTAAGTCCGTTTGAAAGCGCGGTGTTCAACAGGCCTACGATCGGGTTGATCAGACACATCAGAAGCCCCATTAACAGCGTGCCCAACAGCGGATAGATGAATACGGGCTTAATACCGTCCATACTCTTCGGCAGGAAAGAAAATATCTTTTTGAGCAGCAGCATAATAAGGCCTGCTGCAAAGCCTGCGATAAGGGCGCCGAGGAAGCCGGAAACGGCAGTATCGTCGCCAACAAGATTCTGGTTTTCGATCAGGCTTTGGAAGGTATAGCCGCTTGAAGCGAACACGCCGCCGATGAAACCGGGAAGCAGACCGGGTCTATCCGCAATAGAGCTTGCGATATACGCCGAAAGCACGGGCAGCATAAGCGCGAACGCCGCTTTACCGATCCAGAATATGATAGCGGCAACCGGGTTCGTATAGCCGAGTGTGGGACCTGCCGGAGTACCGGCGATCGTATCGATAAGAAAGCCGAGCGCGATCAGCACGCCGCCGCCGACTACGAACGGAAGCATATGCGAAACGCCGTTCATAAGGTGCTTATACACCTTTCTGCCGAAGCTTTCCTTTTCCTCTGAATAATCCTCTGCCGAATCGGAAGCGCCGTCGTGATGGTAAACGGGAACGTTGCCGCTCATGATCTTATTTATAAGCTCCTCCGGCTTATTGATACCGGATGAAACGGAGACCTTGAGCACTTTTTTGCCCTCAAAGCGCGCCATCTCAACATTTTTATCAGCGGCTACAATGATGCCGTCACATTCTTCTATCTCTTTTTTGGTAAGCCTGTTTTTAACGCCGCCCGAACCGTCTGTTTCCGCCTTCAGCGGATAGCCCAGCTTTTCGCCGGCTTTTTCAAGCGCTTCCGCCGCCATATAGGTGTGCGCGATACCCGTGGGACATGCCGTTACGGCAAGTATTCTGTAGCCCTCTTCTTTTTCCGGCTGATCGGCGGGAACCTCGTCCGGATATTTAACGGCTTCCTGCTTATTGATTATGTCAAGAAACTCTTGAGGCGTCTTGGCGGCTCTCAGCGCCGCCGCAAAATCCGCGTCCATAAGCATGACCATAAGACGTGAAAGTATCTCCAGATGAACATCGCCGTCCTCGGTTGCAGCGATCATAAACAACAGATCCGACGGTTTTCCGTCCGGCGCGCCGTAATCCACGCCGCCGGGTACCGTAATTGCCGAAAGTGCCGGCGCCTTTACGGCTGAAGTTTTTGCGTGCGGAACGGCTATGCCGTCTCCGATTGCGGTCGTACCCTGTTCCTCTCTTGCAAGGATGGCCTCTTTATAAGCGTCCTTATCCTTTAGATTTCCTGCTGCCGCGTGAAGCCCTACCAGGGCGTTTATCGCGTCACTCTTGGTTGAAATGTCAAGCCCGAGCGTAATTGCCTCCGGCTTAAGCAGATCAATGATCCTCATAAATTTTCCCTCCGTTTTATATTATATTCAAATTATTATAACCTTTTGAAAGCATCGTCTATCCCCTGTCTGTCTGCAAGGCCGTAGCTGAACGCCGTTGCATTTGAACATGCCGAACCGAGCTTTAGGGCATAGGCGTAATCCCGCTTTTCGATATACCCGGCAACAAAACCCGCAACCATGGAATCACCGCAGCCAACGGAATTCTTGGGCTTGCCGGGAATAATGCCGATCGAGTGGGTATCGCCGGTTTCAGTTATCAGCGTCGCCCCCTGTTTGCCTCTTGAAACGAGCACGTTCCTTGCGCCCTTTTCCTGCAGACGCCGCGCATATTCAACGATCTCCTCCTCCGTTTCAACTTTAACTCCGAAGAGATCGCCCAGCTCAAAATTGTTGGGCTTGATGAGAAACGGATGATATTTAAGAACATTGAGCAGCAGCTCGCCCGTGGAATCCACAACGGCTTCAACGCCTGCCTGAGAAGTTATTGAAAGTATCCTTTCATAGATATCCGCCGGAAGCGTACCGGGAACGCTGCCCGCAAGCACGATGACATCGCCGGCAGACAGGGTCTTTAACCTTTCAAACAGCTTTTCCACCTCGCCGCCGTCTATGGGAGGACCGCAGGCGTTGATATCAAGCTCGGTCTCAGACCTGATCTTTACGTTAATGCGGGTCATTCCGCTTTTAAGCGGTATAAATTCGGCGTTTATACCGTCCTCCTTTAAAAGCTGTTCCAGCTTTTCACCGGTAAAACCGGCCTTGAAGCCGAGGGCGGTGTTTTCCACACCAAGCTGTGAAAGAACGGCAGAAACGTTTATTCCCTTTCCCCCGTAATTCAGCTCCTCCCCATATGTGCGGTTGATATCGTCAAACCTTAGCTTTTCAACCTTCATCACATAGTCCAGAGCCGGATTAAAGGTTACGGTATAGATCATATTCGCATCGCCCCTTTTAATTGTTTTTCTTTTCCACAACTTTTATAACGGTTTTTGATCTGTATATTTCATCAGGCTCACGATCCGTAACGATGCACGCATCATCCAGCGCACCGAAGCGAACGGACGAGATCTTTGAGAATTTTGAGGAATCGGCAAGAACATAGGAAACAAACGCATTATCCATAGCCGCAGCCTTAACGTACGCCTCCTCCGTGTCCGGCGTTGTAAAACCGCCCTTATCGGAAACGCCGTTTGCGCCTATGAATGCCTTGGTAAAGTTAAAATCGTGTATATTGCGCGCAGCCATAAGCCCCACAATGGCCTCTGTAACTTTTTTGAGTCTGCCGCCCAAAACATAAACAGTAAGACCTTTGTCTGCAAGCCGCTTTGCGTGCACTATGCCGTTTGTAACAAAGCTTGCGGTGCAGTTGCTCCTGATATACTCTATCATAAAAAGCGTTGAGGTGCCGGCGTCTATATAAACAAAATCATCGTTTTGGATCTGAGCCGCGCAGTATTCCGCAATCAGCTTTTTCTGATCTGTATTTTCTGTTTCCTTAGAGCTTACATCCGCCTCGTGCGCAATAAACTGTTTGCCGGAAAGCGTTGCCCCGCCGTGTACCTTATTAATGTTTCCCTTTTTTGAGAGTTCTATTAAATCTCGCCGGATCGTGGATTCGGAAGCACCCAGCATCTTTGTGAGCTGCGTTACGCTGACGGCGCCCTTTTCCTCAATGATCTCAAGGATCTTATTTTTTCTTTCCTGATTAAACATATTTCCTCCGGAGTTTCAAAAGCCTTTTGTACCTTCATTGTAGCAATTCATTCATTTTCAGTCAATACATAACGTTCATTTTCGGTCATTTGAACAATATCAGAACTATTTCCATAGCTTTTTGCACAAACAAAAGCCCTATTTGTGACTGATTTTGACTGATTCTCTGAAATCCGCAATTTATTCAGTCACAATAAAAAAAGGAAAGAATAAAAACTTCTGCGTTTTTATTCTTTCCTGAAAACAATTAAAATTATGAAGATTTAACGATCAATTCGCTTTGCTTTTGATATATTCGTCAATCGCCTTTGCCGCCGCCTTGCCGGCGCCCATGGCCTTTATGACCGTTGCTGCGCCTGTTACGGTATCGCCGCCTGCAAAAACACCTTCGCGCGAAGTTCTGCCGTTCTCATCTGCAATGATACAGCCCCGCTTATCTACTTCCAGTCCAGCAGTTGTTGATTTGATGAGCGGATTCGGCGAAGTGCCGATCGCAATGATAACGCTGTCCACATCAATGATATGTTCACTGCCTTTTATTGCTACCGGGCGGCGCCTGCCGGATTCATCAGGCTCGCCAAGCTCCATATTAACGCATTCGATACCGGTTACATTTCCGTTTTCATCACCGAGTATGCGCGTGGGATTCATCAGCGTTTTGAACTCAATCTGCTCCTCTATTGCATTTTCGACCTCTTCCGCTCTGGCGGGCAGTTCCTCCATAGAGCGGCGGTAGATAATGCAGACTTCCTGCGCGCCGAGGCGTTTTGCGCATCTGGCAGCATCCATGGCAACGTTTCCGCCGCCCACTACCGCAACGCGCCTGCCGTGCTGAACCGGCGTACGGCTGTCCTCTTTATAGGCTTTCATCAGATTGATTCTTGTTAAAAATTCGTTTGCGGAATAAACGCCCTTAAGATTTTCGCCCTCTATGCCCATGAAGCGCGGAAGCCCTGCGCCGGAGCCGACGAAAACGGCGTCATATTTTTGCAGCATATCATCTATGGATATGCTTCTGCCGATAACGACGTTTGTTTCCACGTCCACCCCAATATCCTTAAGTCCGTCCACCTCGCGCTGAACGATCGCTTTCGGCAATCTGAATTCGGGGATACCGTAAACGAGCACGCCGCCGGCTATATGAAGCGCTTCGAATATCGTGACGGCATAGCCCATTTTTGCAAGATCTCCGGCACAGGTGAGCGAGCTTGGGCCGGAACCTACGATTGCAACACGCTTTCCGTTTTTGGGGATATCCGCTTTTTTCAGCGGGGTATTTGCGTTATGATAATCGGCAACAAACCTTTCAAGCCTGCCGATGCCGACGGATTCGCCCTTTATACCGCGCACGCATTTTGATTCGCACTGCTTTTCCTGCGGGCATACCCTGCCGCAGACAGCGGGAAGCGCCGAAGTTTTTGCGATGACCTGATAAGCCTCTTCAAACTTGCCCTCAGCCACAAGAGCGATAAAATCCGGAATTGCAATATTTACCGGGCAGCCAGAAACGCACGGGCGGTGCTTGCAGTGCAGGCAGCGCTTTGCCTCTTCTATTGCCGTTTCTGCGTCATAGCCGGTTGCGACCTCTTTGAAATCCTTGTTTCTGACAAGCGGATCACGGCACGGCATGGGGTGCCTTTTATTGATATCCATATCACTGCACCTCCTTGCCGAAGAGGCGGCATTCCTCGCTGCGCTCAAACTTTTTATACATCGCGCCGCGCTCCATTGCCTCGTCAAAATCAACAAGATGACCGTCAAATTCCGGGCCGTCAACACAGGCGAATTTCGTTTCACCGCCGACGGTCAGGCGGCATCCGCCGCACATTCCCGTGCCGTCTATCATGATGGGATTCATGGAAACGATGGTCTTTATGCCGTATTCTTTGGTCAGCTTTGAAACGAATTTCATCATGGGAATCGGGCCGATCGCGATCACAAGATCGTACTCTTCACCGGAATCTATAAGTTCCTTTAAAGCGTCCGTAACAAAACCTTTTTTACCGGTAGAGCCGTCATCGCTTACAAGCACATATTTATCCGAAACGGCTTTGAATTCATCTGTAAGGATTACAAGCTCTTTATTTCTGAAGCCGACGACCGTGTGCACCACTGTGCCCTGCTGATGAAATTTTTTTGCAACGGGGTATGCAATGGCAGAGCCCACGCCGCCGCCGATAACGGCAACTTTCTTATAGCCGTCCGTTTTGGTAGGATTGCCGAGCGGGCCTACAAAATCCTCAATATAATCGCCCTCATTTTTGAGATTGAGGAGCGAAGTCTCTGCGCCGACAACCTGAAAGATGATCGTAACGGTTTCGTTTTCCCTGTCATAATCCGCAATCGTAAAGGGAACACGCTCGCCGTCCTTATCCACGCGCAGAATAATAAACTGCCCGGGCTGTGCCTTTTTTGCAACGAACGGCGCTTCAATGACCATGCGCGTTACGCTGCTGTTCAGGCTTTCCTTTTTAAGTATCTTGTACATACAAACCCTCTCCGTTTGTTTTATATAAGCCGGAACTTGCCGGCATAAAAGCTGATATGATTTGCTAAATCATTATATTCCAAAAAGCCGCCGATAACAAGCAAATGCACTGATTTCTGAGCATTTGTACTAAAACGGCGGCGATTTTTTTGAATTTTTGTTTAAGATTCCGATATGCCGAAAATGTGACGGCAGCTTGAATTCACTTGCTTTTGTGAACGGCAGATCACACTTACTGCTTTTTCAGTCTTACAACATTCCAGCTGAGCGGCTTCAGCTGCGCCGTCATAACGCCGCCGTCCATTTCGGGAAGTGCGTTTTCGTGCGGCTTAACAGGTGCGGAAATAAGCGTATTTTCCGCTTTTTTATCATAGCCGTCCATGGATATGAACTCCACGGGCTTATACCCGTCAAAATCCATGAGATTCACACTGAGCGTAACGCTGTCGTCAAGGCTTTTATTTACGCAGAACACGGCAACTTCTTCCTGCTCTTCGTTATATGTAGCGATCGCCTCCAGATAAGGAACGTCGGTGAATTCCCTACAATCATATTTGGGGCAGTCGATCAGCGGAAGAAGCGCGCTGCCGCGGCCGTAATTTGAAAGATGCATAAAGGGATAAAAGATGGTCTGTTCCACAGCGCCGCCGCCCGTAGCCGTAAATATGGGGGCAATGACGTTTACAAGCTGCGCAAGGCAGGCGATCTTGATCCTGTCACAATGGCGAAGCAGCGTAATGAGCATGGAGCCTATCATCAGCGCGTCCTCAAAATTATAGATATCCTCAAGCAGGGGCGGCGCAACGCTCCATTTTTCAAACGGGGCGTTATTGGAATGGTACCATACGTTCCATTCGTCAAACGAAAGGTTGATCGTTTTCTTGGAACGCTTTTTCGCTTTCACATAATCGCACGCACAGATAACGGAATAGATAAACTCGTCAAGCTCCAGCGTTTTGGCAAGAAAGCTTTGGATATCATCCGTTTTATTATCGTAATACTGATGCAGGGAAACGTAATCCACACTGTCATAAGCCACATCAAGGCTCTGCACTTCCCACTCGCCGAAAGTCTTGGAATTTCTGCTGGACGAGCCGCAGAGCACGGTCTCTATGGAGGGATCCGTCCACTTCATAACCTTGGACGCTTCAAGCGCCGTTCTGCCGTATTCCACAGCCGTTTTCGCGCCCATCTGCCAAGCGCCGTCCATCTCATTGCCGAGGCACCACAATTTTATATTATGCGGCTGCTCAACGCCGTGTGATCTTCTGAGATCAGACCAATAGGTGCCGCCGGGGTGATTGCAGTATTCAACCAGGTTGCGTGCCTCGTCCGCCCCGCGCGTACCAAGGTTAACAGCCATCATACATTCGGTGCCCGCTTTTTTGCACCACTTCATAAATTCGTTTGTGCCGAACGTATTCGGCTCTGTAGTGCCCCACGCAAGATCCAGCTTCTTAGGCCGTTTTTCCACAGGGCCAACGCCGTCCTCCCAATTATAGCCGGAAACGAAGTTTCCGCCGGGGTAGCGGACGATGGGAACATTGAGCTTTTTAACAAGCTCCAGAACATCGCCGCGGAATCCGTTTTCATCCGCAGTGGGATGGCCCGGCTCATATATGCCGCCGTATACCGCCCTGCCTAAATGCTCAATAAAGGAACCGTAAATCCTTTTATCGATATCTCCGATCTTAAATTCCCGTGCCAAAGTCATTTTCGCGTTCATAGGATTACCGCCTTATCATACAGAAATTTTTTAATATATTAGTCTATTAAAATAATAAAATAAAGAAAATTCTTAATAATTTATAATTTTTTTACATTTTTCCGAAACAGACATGCGATCAGCCATAAAAAAGCCGCCCGAAGACCGGGCGGCGATGCTGAAATATCAAGCTTTATTTGAGCGCCTTTCGGCAAGCGCCGCAGAGATCTGTGCTTTCTTTTCGCCGACTATATCATACTTGAACATCGGGAAGATAGAAAGAAGCGCAAGTATACCGGGCAGCGCCGTATAGGCAAAGAAGATTATATCTTTGGTACCCGTAGTGAAACTGCCGGTGCTGAGCGCTTCGTAATAGCCCGAACCCTGAACGAATATCAGGCCGACGGCAGTGCCGAGCGCAAGGCATACCTTGATCGTAAGCGTAAGGATAGAATAGGCAGCGCCCTCCATTCTTTTACCGGTCTCATATTCATAGTAATCCACGCAGTCCGCCGTCATGATCATAGGCATAAGGGTTACGGCGCCGAATTGCAGACCGATCAGGAACAGCGAAGCATAAAACAGAACGGTGAGCACCATATTATCCGGCGATCTGAACCAGAAATGCCCGATAATGAAAGAGAATATGGAAGCTGCAAAGCCGTAAACGGAAAGGAGAATATAAGCTTTCTTTTCATCCATCTTTTTGATAAGTAGCGGGCAGAGCGCCATGCTTATCATGGAACCGACGGCAGTTACGATGCCGAGAACGGCTACAAGATTCTGGCTGCCGAGAATAACGGTTGCAGCCTGAACCTGGATTCCCATAGCCATCTGCCTGCCGAAGCCAAGAAAATAAGAGAGGATAACCAGCATGAGCGGCTTATTGTTTTTTAGCGCCGAGATCATGTCCTTAAAGGTTGTTTTTTCGCCGGAAACATAGGGTACGCGCTCTTTGTTTATCATAGGGATAAGGGCAAAGAGCAGGCAGCCGAGCACTGCAGTGAGAACGGCAGTCCAAAAATACTCGGACGAGATCATCGGCGTATCCGTTTCGCCGGAGGAAACGAACACCTTAGAGCCCCCGGGGATTATGAGACATACGATGGGAACGATAACTACGCAGGCGGAAAAGCCGACCTGCTTAAAGGTGTTTGATATGGAAACGACGTTCGTTCTTTCCGTTGGGTTCGGTGTAAGTACAGAGGCTATGCCCTGGGAGGGAACGTCGCCCATCGTCATGACGATGCTCCAGATAAGGTATGTAATAAAGATCCAAACATAGAGCCCGATCCCCTCGAACGGAACGTTCAGGAAAACGACCGCCGTCATAATAAGCAGCGGCGCAAGCGAATAGAGGATCATGGATTTGAATTTGCCTCTTTTACTCTTTGACCTGTCTATAAGATTGCCGACAACGGGATCTGCAACAGCCGAAACGATCTTTGCAATAAGAATAAGAACCGCCACAACGCTTACATTGGCGCCCAATATAGAGCCGTCAAACTCCGCCTGATAGGAATTCAAAAGCCCCACGATTGCCTGAAAGCCGAAAAGGCCGAGCGAATAGGCAAGGACCTCCTTGAACTTCATATGCTTTTTTGTTGTTACATCGGTGCCTGTACTCATAATGTACTCCTTTTCAAAAATATAAAAGGGCGAAACGGCGCAGCTATACACCGTTTCGCACCTTTGCGATAAAAATTAATCCTTAAATACTTCGCTGAACAGCTCTATGTCCGCAGCCTTCATAACCGCGCTGAAAAGGCGCGAGCCGTTAACGGGAAGCAGCTTGCCGAAAATATTCATGGCATGCGCGTCCACACCGTGGATCTGAAGCGCCTGCTTATGCTCAATACCGAACATAATGAGCTTGACCATAAGATCACAGTCTGTTGAGATCATATCAATCACTTTCTGACCCTTGCCGCCGTCATTCTTCTGATCGCGGAAAATATCCGTTTTGGTAAAGCCGGGGCAAACAAGGCCTACATATACCTTGCCTCTGAACTCTTCCCTTAAGGATTCGGTAAAGCCCTTGAGCGCCGCTTTAGACGCGGAATACATGCTTGTGCCTGCAAGGCTCATGAGCGCGGCGGACGAATCGATATTCACGATACCGGGATCGCTGCTTTTCAAAAGCATGGGCAGCAGCGCCTTAACGGAATATACGCATGAATAGAAATTGATATTGATGGCATTTTCGATCTCATCCATATCATAGCGGTCAAACCTCTTGAATTTAGGCAGGATACCGGCATTGTTGATAAGCACGTCTACCTGAATATCCTCTTCCTCAAGCTCTTCAACAAGCTTCGTCCAATTTTCATTTTTGGAAACATCAAATAGCTTATATGAAAACTGCTCTGCATAGGTTGGGCCTAACTCTTCGATAAACTTGAGCATTTTGGGTTCGCTTCTTGCGATACCGATAACGCGGCAGCCGTGTTTTTTAATAAGCGTTGCCGCAATACCTGCTCCCATACCGCCGGACGCACCGGTAACGATACAGGTTTTTCCGTCAAGCCAGTTGGACATAATTTTTTACCCTCCGTGATACAATCAAAATATTTCAGTAACATTATACTAAATACTCAAACAATTTACAAGGATAAATAAAAAATTATCAAGGATTTACGTCTGTTTTTTTGATCAGGTCTTTATATGGCCGGAAAGGCGCCTGCAAAGGAGCGTTGCAAGCGCGATCTTTATGAGATCCGGAAAGATAAACGGCAGAACGCAGGTGGAAAGCGCTGCGGCAAAAGTTGTGCCGGTTGAATTGTTTGCCGACCAAATAACGAACCAAACCGTGCCGAAAAGATAGCAAAGCGCAATACCGGCCGTCATGGAGAGCGCATATACGGCAGTCTTTCTGCCAAACAGCTTTACCGCGCCTCCAACGGTGAGCGCCGTAAAAACAAACCCGATTATATATCCGCCGGTTATGCCGAACAGCACCCCGGGCCCCGCGCCGAAATTTGAAAATACCGGAACGCCGACAAGCCCTATGACGATATATACCACTACCGTGAGCACGCCGTTTCGCAGGCCGAGCATGCCCGCGGCGCAGCAAACGGCAAAGGTCTGCAGGGTTATCGGCACGGCAAGCGGTATCTGGATCCAGGAGCACACGGCGATAACCGCCGCAAAAATACCTATGTATACCAGATCCAATGTCTTAAAACGCGGCCCGGCTTTCTTTTCTTTTTTTGATCTGCTTTCCGTTATATTGTCCATTTCAAGATCCTTTCCCTGCGCCCTGCGCTGTATTTCTTAATTTTTTATACAGCAAAAAAGCATAATTGTCAACCATTGTTTCAAAAATAGGTTTACAATAAAGCGGCTTTATATAATACAAGTTGAATAAAAAATAAAAATATGATACGATAGAATAAGCAAACAAATATACCGCGGAGGGAAAAATGGCAAAAAAAAGAAAAACAACGATTCCCGATAAAACCAGAAATTTTAAAATAAACACAAGGATCATTATCTCCTCTGTGCTGGCGATCGTGATACCCATCATCATACTGAGCATAGCGGCGGGTATATTTGTGTTTACCTCGTCTACAAAATATGATTTTTCGTCTGTAAGTACAGAGAGCTACGACGTGATCAATCAGATCCAGTGGAGCCAGACGGTGAGCAATATGCTCTTTACGCTTACCGGCGAAGACAGCGAGGAAGAAAAGCTGCGTTCGATAACGCAAACGGCAGAGGGGCTTGAGGATTTCGGCTCTATCATCTATATTGAAAAGGACGGCGCTGTTTATTATTCCTCCGTTGCGCCTGAAGAAGCCCTGAAAACGGCGGCTTCCATATCCAAGATAGACAAAAATAAAAATTCCTACTATTACGGTGACGAAGGATTGGTTATCGTAAACTCCGTAAAAAGCGAAAACGGCGATTTCACTGTAATCGCGGCCAACGATACCTACAGCTCCTCTGACAGCGGCACAAGCTATGCGCCGCAGCACATAATGCAAAGGCTGGCAAACAACGCTACGGCGGTGCTTGGGGTATGCGTTGCTACCTTTATAGCCGCGATCATCATCCTTTCTCTCCTAACCTCTAAGACCATTATAGGCCCTTTGGAAAAAATAATGAAGGGCGCAAACGAAATCGCAAAAGGCAATCTGGATTACGAGATAGACTATCAGTCCACAAACGAGATGGGCCAGCTGGCACAGAGCTTTAACGACATGCGCCTGCGGGTAAAGGAATCCATTGAGAGCAAAAACCGCGCGGATCAGCAGCAAAAGGAAATGATCGCAGGCATCGCGCATGATCTGCGAACGCCGCTCACCTCCATAAAAGGCTACCTTGAAGGCATCAAGGACGGAGTTGCGGACACGCCTGAAAAGCGTGTAAGATACCTGGAAACGATATACGATTCGGCTGTATCCATGGAAAAAATGCTCAATGATCTGCTGACGTTATCAAAACTGGAGCTCGGCACAATAACCCTGAACTGCGAAAATGTGCGCATCTCGGATTTCACGCCGTTTGCCGCAGAATTAGGTGAAGAGCTGAAAAAAGAGGATTTTGATTACAGCATTATCAACAGCACAAAATCCGACCCCCTGCTCTTTATTGATACGGACAGATTTTCAAGAGTTATCACAAATATTATCTCAAACAGTATCAAATACAGGCGCAGCGGTGTGCGCGGAAAGATCAAGCTTATCATTTCGGAATACGAGCATTCCGTTATATTTGAAATTGCAGACAACGGCACGGGCGTGGAGCCGAAAAGCCTGACGCGCATTTTTGACACGCTTTACAGAGAGGACAAGGCACGTTCCAACGTGAGCGACGGCAGCGGGCTGGGACTTGCGGTATGCAGGCAGATCGTGGAGCTGCACGGAGGCATGATATGGGCGCAGACCAACGCCGAAAAAGGCCTTTCGATATTTATATCCCTGCCGAAGGTGGCAGATACGGAGGAAAAGAAAAATGAAAAAAATACTGATCATTGAAGATGACGCAAATATCTGCGCGCTGGAAAAGGATTATCTTGAGGCAAACGGATTTGAGGTTTCAACCGCAGCCAACGGCACAACGGGGCTTCAAGCGGCACTGAAAGACAACTATGATCTTATCCTGCTGGACATCATGCTGCCCGGCACGGACGGAATGGAAGTTTGCAGAAGAATAAGGGAGAGCAAGGATATACCCATCCTGCTTGTAAGCGCAAAAAAGGAAGATCTGGATAAGATCACCGGCCTCGGCTACGGCGCGGACGATTACATAGTAAAGCCCTTCTCCCCCAAAGAGCTTGTGGCAAGAGTCATTGCCCACATAAGCAGATATGAACGGCTTACGGCAAAGAGCGAAGACGGCTTTGCAGAAGCCAAGACGATCGAGGCGGACGGGCTGAAGCTTGACGGCAGATCACGCCGGGCGTTCGTTAACTCAACCGAGCTTAACTTAACGAACAAGGAATTTGACCTGCTTTACTTTCTTGCTTCAAGCCCGGATACGGTATTCAGCAAGGAAGATCTGTTCAGCAAGATCTGGAATTACGATTCCATAGGCGAAACGTCCACCATAACGGTTCACGTAAACCGGATAAGGGATAAGATAAAAGAGGTTGACCCATCTATGGATTTTATCCACACCGTTTGGGGCAAGGGTTACAGGTTCAACAAATAAATACGGCACAGCACGCAAAAGCGGGGTGAAAACCAATTGGTTTTCACCCCGCTCTTTCATTTGATTTTATAGATCATTCGGAAAGGATCATACGGTCATTATCAAGCTCTTCGCCGCTTGTGACCTTGAATTTTTCAAGGAGATCGGCAGTCGTGAGTTTTTTCTTTTCCTCGCCAGAAACATCATAAATAATTCTGCCGTCATTCATCATGATGAGCCTGTTGCCGATTGCAATGGCGTCTTTCATATTATGCGTGATCATGATGGTGGTAAGATTATGCTCTGAAACGATTTTGGTGGTGAGCTCAAGCACCTTGTGCGCCGTTTTCGGATCAAGTGCGGCGGTGTGCTCGTCAAGAAGCAACACCTTAGGCTTTTTAAGCGTTGCCATAAGCAGCGTTATCGCCTGGCGCTGACCGCCCGAAAGCAGGCCGACCTTTGAGGTAAGACGTGTTTCCAGGCCAAGATCAAGTGAACTCAGCATATCCTTATAGTGTTCTTTTTCTTTTTTGTTCACACCCGGCGCAAGCGTTCTGAATTTGCCGCGGCGGGACGCAAGCGCCAGATTTTCTACGATCTGCATATCGGCGGCAGTACCCGTCATAGGATCCTGAAACACCCTGCCGAGATATTTTGCTCTTTTATGCTCCGGCAATTTGGTAACATCCTGACCGTCTATCAGAATAGAGCCGCTGTCCACGGGATATACGCCGGCGATCATATTGAGCAATGTTGATTTTCCGGCGCCGTTACCGCCGATAACGGTTACGAAATCGCCCTCATTCAAAACAAGATCTATGCCGTTTAAAGCGTGCTTCTCATTAACGGTGCCGGGATTGAAGGTCTTATAAACGCCCTTGATCTCAAGCATTTGCGGCACCTCCGTTTCTTTTTACCTTTTTTGACGCGATCTTGCTCTTCCAATACGGTACGCCAAGGAAAAGCGCAACGACGATTGCCGAGAAAAGCTTAAGATCGTTAGCATTGAGGCCGAGGCGCAGTACGAACGTGATGACGATATAATATACCACGCCGCCGAAAACGCAGGCAAGCAGCTTTAATGCAAAATTCTTGAAGATCTTGCCGAGCACAACTTCGCCTATAATAACGGCGGCAAGACCGATAACGATGGCGCCCCTGCCCATATTTACATCTGCAAAACCCTGATACTGCGAAATGAGCGCGCCCGCAAGCGCAACGATACCGTTTGAAAGCACAAGACCGATGATCTTGTTAACATTTGTGTTTATTCCGTTTGCGCGCGCCATTGCCTGATTACAGCCAGTTGCGCGGATTGAGTGACCAAGCTCCGTGCCGAAGAACCAATAAAGCAAAGCGATAAAGACAAGCACGATAACCAGCCCCACTATGATGGACTGTGTGATATTCCTGAGTGATACCACCAGATCATAATTCATAACGCTGATCGTTTGGTTCGCCTTGTTATCCAAAATACGCAGGTTAATCGAATACAGCGCAAGCTGCGTAAGTATACCCGATAGGATCGCGGGAATTCCGAAAACCGCGTGAAAAATACCGGTTGCAAGCCCCGCGAGACAGCCCGCCAAAAACGCCATTACCATAGAAAGATAAATATTCATGCCGCTTGTGGCACACATAACAAGAACCGCGCCGCCCGTGCCCAGGGAGCCGTCTACGGTAAGATCCGCGATATCGAGCACTCTGAAGGTGATATAAACGCCTATTGCCATAAGGCCCCAGAGTATGCCCTGAGCCGCCGCTCCGGGAAGAGCGGATAAAAATGACATCATAATCTTTTTCCTCCGATATATTATAAGCGGCGAGCATAAGACCCGCCGCCTAATATGTTATCAAAATATTTTTATTTAGTCAATAGCAAAAGGCTTATTCAGCGCTCATATCTATTGCTTCATAATCTGCAGGGATGGTGATACCCAGCGAAGTTGCACGGTCTGCAACATATTTCTTTGTAAGATCGGTTGCATATTCGATCTCCATCTCCGCCGGATTTGCACCCTGCGTAAGGATCTGAACGGCCATTTCACCGGCTCTGTAGCCGATATCATAGTAACTGATGGAAAGCGTGCCTACGCCGCAGCCCTTGCAAATGCCTTCTTCACCCGCGATAATCGGAATACCCGCAGGGCCGGCAACCTGCTCAACGGCAGCCGTTGCGGAAGCGATGGTATTGTCCGTAGGGATATAGATAACGTCTACCTCCTGCGTGGCGGTAGTTGTAACCGTTGCGATCTCGTTTGTATCCGCAACCGTGTATTCGTTCACCGTTAAGCCCATGGAGGTAAGGCTTTCGGAAATCACTCTTGCCTGGTACTGTGAGTTAGGCTCCGCCGAACAATAGAGGATACCTACCGTCTGCGCATCCGGGCAAAGCTCCTGAATCATAGCTGCCTGCTCGTCAAGCGGGGCAAGATCAGATGTGCCGGTAACATTTATGCCTGTTAAACCGGTCCAATTCGCCTGATCTATCTCAAGCGCAGTGGCATAATCCGTAATGGAAGTTGCAACGATGGGAATATCCGCAGTTGCCGCCATAGAGGCCTGCAGTGCGGCAGTGGCATTTGCCATGATAAGATCGACGCCGTCTGCAACAAACTGATTTGCGATGGTGGCGCAGGTGGGAGAATCGCCGCCTGCATTCTGAAGATTGAATTCAACGTTTTCAGAGCCGAGAGCAGCCGTTACAGCCGCCTGGAAACCTTCCGTAGCTGCGTCAAGCGCATCGTGCTGAACCGCCTGCAGAATACCGATATTGTATTTCCCCGTTTCACCGGAATTTGATGAGCAGCCTGCAAAAAGCGAGGCTACAAGCACTGCCGAAAGACAGAGAGCAAGAATCTTTTTAACTGTTTTTTTCATATGTATTACTCCTTTAAGCAAATTCACTGTGCCGCTTTTAAGCGTTGGCGCTTTTAAGTGGTAAAGCGATTATGAAATTATAATACCACAAAAGCAAAAGACTGTCAAACAAAACGAGTTGCCCGGCAGTCTTTTTGTTATAATATACAAATATTAAGCTTTGATTTTGTGCATAATGAGTATCACAGCTGGTCTGCAATACTGTAGATAAGATCCTTGGATTTCTCCCAGCCGAGGCACGGATCCGTTATGGACTTGCCGTAAACGCCGCCGTCCACCTTCTGATTTCCGTCCTCAATATAGGATTCTATCATAAAGCCCTTTACAAATTTTTTGATATCCGCACTGTGGCGCATGGAGTGAAGCACCTCATTCGCAATGCGAACCTGCTCAAGGTACTTTTTGCCGCTGTTTGAATGGTTTGTGTCAACGATAACCGCGGGATTTTTAAACTCCTCCTTGGCGGCGTACATATTATAAAGCGTGATCAGATCCTCATAATGATAATTCGGGTGACTGATGCCGTATTTGTTGACACCGCCGCGCAGAATGGCGTGGGCAAGCTCATTGCCTGTGGATTCTACCTCCCATCCGCGGTACAGGAAAGTGTGACCGCTCTGCGCCGCCGTAATGGCGTTGAGCATAATGGAATAATCGCCGCTTGTGGCATTTTTCATACCGCAGGGCACGTCCATGCCGCTTGCGGTAAGGCGGTGATCCTGATTTTCTACGCTTCTTGCACCCACGGCAACATAGGAGAGCAGGTCTGAAAGATACCTGTAATTTGCAGGATAAAGCATTTCATCTGCGGCGGAAAGGCCAAGCTGCTCGATAGCCTTTGTATGTATAGCGCGCACGGCAAGAATGCCGGCATACATATCGGGAACACCGTCCGGATCAGGCTGATGGAGCATACCTTTATAGCCTGCGCCGGTGGTGCGCGGCTTGCCCGTATAAATACGCGGGATAATGATGATCTTATCCTTCACTTCCTCCTGCACCCGGGCAAGGCGGCTGACGTAATCGAGCACGCTCTCCTCCTTATCGGCGGAGCACGGGCCGATGATAAGCAGGAATTTACTGCTTTCTCCCTTCAAAACATTTGCGATCTCTGCGTCTCTCTGCGCTTTGACCGCAGCGCCTTTTTCACTGAGGGGATAAAGCTCCTTTACCTCCTTGGGGATAGGCAGTTTCCGTATAAAACGCATATTTTTCATAGATTCATCTTTTACGACTTCCATATTGACATCCTCTCTTGCATACATACGACTATGCCGCACAGCGGCATTCGACGATATAAATATTTTAATTCTTAAGCAACATATTGTCAACATAAACAGCAAATAAAAAACGGAGCTGTAAAAAACTCTTTCTAAACGAAAAACGACCCGCCAAAACTACTATATATAGTGGTTTTGGCGGGTTCATTTTGCTCAAATCTCGCAAATTAACGAGTTTTTTTACAA
>CHCFR05602__coassemble_293_pt1 | contig 34496 bp, 28 predicted proteins | sample CHCFR05602__metabat2_low_PE_017 | metagenome-assembled genome bin CHCFR05602
CTGAAGTTCGTTCAGCACATCAAAATATTTGGCAGACATCTCCTGCTTGGTAAACATTTCCCTTGCGATCTTTTTGGCGACCGGCAGATGCCCGAAAAGCGCCTTGAAAAAGCGGTGGAACCACGCTGCGGGAAGCAATACCGGGTGTTTATAGGCGTAATAATAATACTTTTTCAAATAAGCGGCACTGGGGAACAGCCATTTGAAGAACGCCTTAAATGAGGTCTTAAGATCTGCCTTTCCGCTTTCCTGCATGCTGCGCTCAAGATTCATCATGCCTACTCCGCCGTTTTTATAGCCGAAGATACCGCCGTCCAAAATAATGCCGGAAAGATTTTCATAAAAGCTTTGCTCATCCGCATCCTCAAAGGTATAATCGATTGCAACGGGCGTTTTAAACCATTTTTTTGAAAGTGCTATCAGCGCCTGCGCGGTGCGGCTGATCTTGATATTCTCACACAGCGCCGCAAATTTTTGCATATCCATATCCGGATAATATCGCAAAAGCGCGTCAATATCCATGATCATGCGTATGCCGGCGCCGCCGTTTTTAAGATGGTATGCAATATGCGTTATCACGTAAAGCAGATGATAAATGGGCTTTAATTTGTATGTGTGCCCCGTGCTTTCGCTGATATCGTCAAACGGGGTGGAATAATAGATCTTGCTTTGCACGTTTATGCTTTCCAGCTCCGTGTGGAGGTCAAAAACCTCACCCCCGTAGCGCGCCTGGGCAACCGTATGCCTTACAAAATCAATTTTAAAGCCGGCTTTTTTAAGCGCTTCTATGGCAGCTTCATAATCCGCAGGGCGTACGACCACATCCGTATCCCCGCTGGTTCTGAGTTCGGGCGACGGGTATAAGAACCGGAGCACGGCGCCCTTGACGAGCAGATGATCTATCCCCGCTTTTGTAAGCGTTTCAATCAGATAAGTCATTGCCCGCATTTTGATCTCATAGTTCTGAACGGCAAAACCAAGACGCTGATTGAATGCGGAAAGGAGCCTGCCCTTTGGGCGGCTGCCCTGCGGAAGCTCTTTGATCTTGCTTGCAATAATAGCGGTAACGTTGTGATTTTCAGAAAGCGCATACACAGCCTGCCAATCCGTTTGCTCGCTGCCGGCGGGCTTTTCCTTGTTGAGCCAGCAGGAGAGCAGATAGACAAAATATTCCTTTGAACGCAAAGCAAAGCCCCCTTTTACAAACAGATAAGGCGCAGATAAGCGCCGTGTAATCATTATAGCAGATAATTAAAAAAATTCAATTCAGTCACACAATTTCTTTTTAAAATATTAAGAATTCTTAAGTTTGGCAATACAGCTTGAAATCGAATATTTAATGTATTATTATAGGGGTGGCTTGGATGCGAAAAGCAATAAAATTTCGAAACGGAATTATTTATGAAAAACAATAACTTGGATCTTGAAGCGTTTGAGGCGGAAAAACACCGCCCCGAAAAAATCGAAAAAAATGCCGACGCAGTAAAAAGGCGCTCAAAACGGCAAAAAAAGCTGCGTATTATAATTGCGGTAATATGCGCCGTTCTCCTTTTGCTCATTGCCGCCGTTGCCGCGGCAGTTTACCCCATTTTGAGCACCAGGCATAATCCGGACAGATTTATAGAAGCTTACGTGCAATGTGTTACAAATAAAGACTGGAACACGGCATATCGGTTTTTGCCGTCTTTGGATTCGCCGTTTATCACGCAGGAGGGGTTTGTGCAGCTGATGAGCGAAAGCAGCGCCGAAACTCTGTTTGCAGGCGGCAATGTGCAGAGCTATGTCATTGAACGTGAAAAAGAAAAAGGAAATAAAATTTATTATTGCATAGATTATATTGACGGAAACGGAGAATGGAACACGGAGTATGTAGCCGTTAAAACCGTTAAGGACGGCATTTGGAAATATGACGATTACCGCATAGTACCGGGAGAAAAGCTTATGTGCAGCGCCGAGATCTACACGCCCGCCGGGGCACGGCTTTTCCTGGACGGAACGGAAATAGAAAATAAAAGCAGCCTGACCGAGACCGACCCGAAGACCGGTAAAGAAGTTACGGCATGCGTTTTCAGCACGGATTATATATTCTGCACGGAGCATCAGATCAAAGTGCAGTGCGAGGGATTTGAAGATTATGAAGAAAACGTGCCGATAGACGCGCAGAACAACACGGTCAATATAACGCTTACAATGAGCGAAGAACAGTATAATACGCTTTTTGAGAGAGCGAAAAAGGCCGTTGAAGCGGCTTATGACTACGCCGGCGGCGAAGCGGGCATTGACGAAAGCGAACTTTCCGCAGGCTTTGCCGGGGAGCGTGTTGAAGAATTTTACAGTGAGATCAAAAGCACCGAATATGCAGACAACAAATATCTGACGGTATCGGATTTTTCGATAACCTCTGCCGAAAGCGATACCGAATCCGGCGGCACGGAGGTTTCCTACAACAGCGCCGGCGCCTGCTATGTCAATTTTGAATTCAACTACACCTATACGCTCTCCAATTCATTTGACGGCGCATCGGAAAAGAGGAGCGATACGGGCCGCGCCGGGGTCAAATTCGTGTACGAAAACGCAAAATGGGTAGTGGACGATATCGCCGTTCGCGCAATTTTCTGAAAAACAGGATTGAATTTTATGTTGTATACATGATAAGAGGTAAATCAGATCATGAAAACCTTAAACTTAAATAAAAAGCGCGCAAAACGCGCTGTGCTCATTGCCATTGCCGTGCTTGCGGCGGCAACCGTCATAACTGCGTCAGCAGTGAACGCCCTGCTGCGTTCATTTGAGGACATACAGATCGAAAGTCTGAATTTTGAAACGGCATACGCGGGCGAAGAAAAAAGCGTCAAACAGCTTCCGTTTTCCGTAAGTGCACACTGCGGAAGGGTACAAAAAGGACAAGACGTTAAAATTCTTGCCGAAAAGGACGGCTGGCTGAAGATCGTGTTCAATGATAACGGAAAGCTGAAAACAGGTTACATAAAAACCGACTATGTGCTTGGCAGGCAGCAGGAGCAGATCAAGCTGCGCTCCATTCAGCTTGGCAGAAGCTCCATAACGGCAAGAGTTGGGGAAACGATTGAGCTTGATATTGAAACGATGCCCGCAACCGCTACGGAAACAATCAGCTGGAGCAGCAGCGACGAGAGCGTTGCCACAGTGGAAAACGGCAAAATAACCATGCTGAAATCGGGAAAAGCCGTTATAACTGCGGGGGCGGAAGAATGCGCAAGCAGCATAGAAATCACGGTGCTTGAAAAAGACCCCCGGTTCTCCTTTTCACAGCCCAGCTACACAATAGACCTGAATGATAAGCTTGATCTTAACAAAATGCTGAACGGCGGCAGCGCAAGCCCTGAATGGGAATCGAGCAACGCTGAGATCGTTACGGTAGAAAACGGCATGGCAAAGGCAAAAGGCGCAGGCGCAGTGATCATAAGCGCCAGCGCAAACGGAGCAAGCGCAAGCTGCAGGATATACATTAAGAACGCAAATACGCATGCTTCCAAGCCGCTTGACATGCAAAACGCATACGGCAATATTTACAACTATCACCCGTCCGTCATGTACTTTGAAAACGGCTTTGCCGGTTACAAATACTGGTGCGCCTATACGCCTTATGAAAACAATAACGATTACTGGGAAAATCCGCACATCCAGGTGAGCAACGATCTGAAAAAATGGTGCGTGCCCAAAGGCTTTAAAAACCCGCTGGAACCCGTCCCCGCAACCTACGAGCGCGGGAAAGTATATAATTCGGATACCGAGCTTGTATACAACACGGATACGGGCACGCTGGAATGCTGGTGGAGATTCTATGACAAGCCGAACAAGCGTGTGGTGCTGAGAAGAAAAACAACAAAGGACGGCGTTCACTGGAGCAGCGCTGAGGACATGCTGACCGGCGAGCTTTACAAATATGATTTTCTAAGCCCCGCCATAATCTATGAAGACGGGATATACAAGATGTGGGCGATCAACCAGAACACCGGTCATTCCCTGGATTACAGAGAAAGCAGGGATGGCAAAAACTGGGGCGATATCCGGCATATCGAAATAAAATATGACGATAAAGATCTTGCCAACTGGCATTTAGACGTTCTGCACACGGCGAAGGGCTATGAGGCTCTGATATCCGCCTACTACCCGGAGGAAAATGACAGAACACATATGGATCTTTACTATGCCTGCTCGCAGGATAATAAAAATTACACGACTGCCGAAAAGCTGTTTTCGCCGTCTGATTCATCAAAAGCGTTTGACAACCGCGGGCTTTACAGATCCGCATTTCTCTATGCGAATGGCAGATACTATATGTTTTACAGCGCGCTGAACAAAAAATCAGGTCCCTCGGGCATCGGGCTCATCTGCGGGCGCGACATTTATTCGATGGGTTGAAAATCAAGAATTGAATGATTGAATAAATTATGGTATTATTATAACTAAGCATGAACGGCGGTGTATTAATAAGGAAAGCGAGGGGTATTATGAAACGCAAAATCAGATTGCTGATCGGCGCAACGGCATTTCTGCTGGCTTGCGCAATGCTCTGTTCCTGCTCCGCAGAAAAGCAGGACGAAAGCTGGAGGGACGCGGGCTACGATCTTTCCCTGCCGCAGCTGGGGCAGGACGGATGGTACCTTGTGTTTGAGGATAATTTTGACGGCGATGAACTGAACGAAGGCATAACGTTCGGTACGGATTATACCGGAAACCGTAAGATATGGACCACCTCGCCCCACGCGATCAGATGGGAGAGCAATGACGAGAGCAAGCCCGAACAGGCATGCTGGTGGTGCCCGAATGCAGTTTCCCTTAGAGACGGTAATCTTGTTATCACATCACAGTATGAAAATAATCACACGTGCGACGGTGACTGCCCTGCCGAGGGGCGCTTTACGGGCGGTATTGAAACGCGCGCAATAACGGGTGACCAAAATTCCAACAAGGGGCAGAGCGACGAACTGTTATTCGCGCAGGCGTTCGGATATTTTGAGGTGCGTGTAAAGCTCCCGGAGGCGGACGGCATGTGGAGTGCGTTCTGGCTTCAGTCCTCCAACATGCGCAAGCCTGCTGCCGAGGGCGTTGACGGCACGGAGATAGATGTGTTTGAAAGCGCGTTCAGAAAGAGCGGCGGCACAAAGATGGGTCATGCGCTTTTATGGAACGGCTACGGCGAATTTGCAGATTCGCAGGCATACATAACCGAACTGGACGAGAGCCTGTACGGCGACTGGCACACGTTTGCACTGAAATGGACTCCGGAATACTATGTATTTTACATAGACGGCAATGCCACTTGGGCAACGACGGGCGGCGGTGTTTCGCACGTTAAGGAATTCCTGCGCCTCACCTGCGAGATAGACGCCGGCGACGAATGGGGGCCGCACGGCCAGAAGATAGGCGCTTTTGACACAGAGGGCAAGAGCGAATTCCTTGTTGATTACATAAAGGTTTGGCAAAACGCAAACTACGAACAGTATGAGATCAGCGATGACAAATTTGCCGGCACGCTTGATACAGAGAACTGAGAAACCGACGTCAAAAAGAGCGGACTTCTGTTGTGAAGTCCGCTCTTTTATACTACGCAGAAGAGCCTGCGCAGTGAGGCGCGGGCTTTCCGCCTTTTGCGAATACAGTGATTCTATTCGCTTGCTATTCTTTTTTCTATCTCTTCTACAATCGCGCTCATTTTAACATCAAGCGCACAGGCAATCCTGTAAAGCGTTTCCAGCGTGGGCTTGCGTTCACCGCGCTCAATGGCGCTGAGATGCGTTCTGCCTATATCGGCAAGGCCGCTGAGAACCTCCTGGCTCAGCTGCTTTCTTTTTCTGAAATCCGCTATAACATCGCCCACGATCTTCGGATCAAGAGTTGGTGTAAACATAACTGCACTCCTAAAAATTACTTACTATAAGAGTGTAGTATTTTTTAAGGAAATTTATGAATACATATGTTGACACAATGAACACTTATGTGTTATTATGGTTATACAAATTCAATGCAAGGAGAATCATGATATGGAAAATAATAATTTTGAGCCGCAAAACGAACAGCAGCAATACGGCCAGGCAGGTCAAGCGCCGCAACAGCCGTATTCCGCGCCGCAGCAGCCATACGCTGCCCCTATGCCCCCGCAGGACAAGGCAAATGTTGGGCTTGCGATACTTTCCTATCTTATCCCGCTTGTTGGTATCATAATCTATTTCACGCAGAAAAATTCAAAGCCGAAAAATGCCATAACATGCGGTAAATGCTCGCTTGCCAGCATAATCATCAACGTGGTGCTGTCGGTTATCATTTATGCCGTTGCAGGCGCCGCTTTGTTCAGCGCAACAGACGATGCTTCGGGAACTGTAAGCTATGACGATTCTTATGTGACGCAGGACGGCGATACACAGACGGATACGGGCAGTGATACGGATATTCCGGAGCTGGTTGAGCCGGGAACCGCCGTTACGGTTGACGGGCTTGAGATTTCCTATATCTCCTGCAACACGGATTATACGGACTACAACGAATACCTTGCGCCGTCCAGCGGAAACAGAGTGGTGCGCGCAGAATTTGAATTTATAAACAATTCGGACACGGACTGCTCGCTATCCTCTTTTGACTGCTATGCGGATGGCTCAAAATGCACGGAATATTATTATGCGGATGATTATGCCTCCCCCACTTTGGAAACCATTTCTCCCGGTAGGAGCTTCAGCGCCGTGGTATACTTTGAAGTACCCGAAAACGCAGAAAACGTTGAACTTGAAATGGAAACGAATTTCTGGACGGAAGATAAGCTGGTATTCAGCGTAAAATAAAGCAAAACAGGCGCGAGGCTGAACATGGTTACGGCTTTGCGCTTTTTTTGCCTTTTACATTGACAATATATTGACAATGTTAATATACTTATGCTATTATGAAAGTACAATAATAAGAGGAGGTTTGCGAATATGGCAGACGAATATTACAACCCCAACACAAACCCGCAGGGCGACGCACCGCAGCAAAACACACCCCCTCAGCAAGATTACCAGGCTGCTCCCCGGCAAAAGTATCAGCAGCAGGGCTACCAACAGCCGCAGCAGGGGTATCAACAGCAAAATTACCAGCAGCAGAATTATCAGGCCGGGCCCCAGCCAAATTATCAACAGCCTTTCAATCAGATGCCGAATCAGCCGTTTTACCCGCCGCAGGAAGAAAAAGCAAACGTTGGCCTGGCGGTACTTTCGTTTTTCTTCCCCATCGTTGGGCTTATCATATATCTTGTAAAAAAAGATGATAAGCCAAAGACCGCAAAGCTGTGCGGCAAATGCGCGCTTATCAGTTTTATTCTTAATATAGTGCTTGTTATTATATCTAATGTTTTGGCAGCAGTTGTAGGAACAAGTCTTTATTATTTCTAAACCGATGCGGATAAAAAGCGGCTCTGTTTTCAGAGCCGCTTTGTTATGATTGACAGTACAATAATAACTGTGATAATATGGAGCCACAAGAAGGAGGCAAACATTATGGAAGAAGAATATTATACGCCGGAAAAGAACAGTAACGAAAGCAGAAACGAAAGCGAGCGTGCGGCGGCACAGGCGCAGAACACACCGCCGAACGGGCAAGGCTCTCCGCAGCCCGAGCACAGCACGCAGACACAGAACGGAACATCATATACCGGGCAGCAGTATAACAAGCAGCCCCCATACGGGTACGGCGCGCCGCCTTACGGCAACACGCCGCCGCAGCAGAATTACGGTCAGCCGTATTATCAGCAATTTTATCCGCCTTATCAGCCCCCGCAGGAGCAAAAGGCAAACGCAGGGCTGGCGGTGCTTTCCTGGTTTATTCCGCTTGCAGGACTTATAATATATCTTACCGAAAAGGAAACAAAGCCAAAAACGGCTTTAGCCTGCGGCAAATGCGCGCTTGCAAGCTTCATTATAAACACCGTGCTCAGCGTTATTCTATACGTAGTATTTTTTGTCTTTTGGGGCACGATGTTTTCAAATGCTTTTGACTATGCAATAGACAGCATGCCGTATAACAGTTATGAAGAATTCTACGAAGATCCTTTTGACGAACCCTACAATGATTTCGGCGTTTCGGCAAACGGCGAATACCGTTTTGAATTTTAATACCTTAGGCGCGGTTCGGGCGGCTGAAAAGCCTGCCGAGCCGCGCTTTTATTATACCATCTCGGCGAACGCGCAAGTGTGAGCCGGTATGATACAATGTTCTCCGAAACAGTCCAAATCTTTGATTTGGCTACTGTTTCGTGAGGTTATTATACCATCTCGGCGAACGCGCAAGTGTGAGCCGAAATATTCCATGCTTAAAATGCGGTGCGGGATTTAAGGCGGACATTTTCGGAAGCGGTATATTTTTCACGCTCTGCCGTGACGGACGATCTGTTATCACGCCATGTAAGAATGATCTGCGGAGCCGCAAATATTTCATCAAGCCTTTTAAAAAACGGCACACAGTCGCCGTAGTCCAGCGCGCGGTGGTCTATTGCAACGGTTATGGGCATGATCTGCCTGATCTCGATTTTTTTATTCCCGCTGCCGTCCGTTACAACGGCCGGGCGGTCCTGAATTGCATTTACCGCGAATGCAGTCGTTTGAGGCGGAATGATCTCCAGCAGGAAGCACTCCCCTTTTTGGCCTCTGTAAACCGAGCCGAGATTTGAAATGGTTGTTGTGCCCTGCTCTATATCATGCTTCGTCAACCTGTCTTCAACGGAAATACTGTAATATGCCTTTTTTGCCGCGCCCGAAAGAGTCTTTACCTTGTGCCTGCCGGGCATTTTGGAGCCGAAGAGGCGGCAGAAGGTCTGAAGCAGCCTGCCTTTTTTAAGGCCCTTTAAAGTATTGTCCAGCGACACCTCAAACATCACTTCATTCATATCGCTGTTGTTTGCGCGCCTTACCGTATCCGCTATGGCGTGCGTCATCTCAAGCAGGGATTTATTGCCCATATCGTGCATATTAACGGTCATCATCTCGCCGGTTTTAAGGATCATCGGCATGGAGATATCAATCGTATCATGATAGCAGAGCGTGCCGCGCACGAGCCTTCTGCTGAATGCAAGCGTTGTATTCATTTTAGGCGCCGCCTTCAGACCCTCGCAGATTATTTTGAGCGCAAGCGTATTTACCGTTATCTTATCCGCAGGATCCGTAACGCCCTCATTCAGCTTTTTATAATATTTCATAAGCTCTGTTACATCCGCTTCATAGCTTGCGGTCGTATGGGGTATCTGCTCCCAGCTTTCCGAAGTCATATTGGAAACGATCTTTCTTGCGATCTTAAAATACTCTTTTTTGTATACTGACATAATCTTGATCTCCTTGAAAACAAAATATAAGGTTACGGCTCTTTTTCCGCCGTGATCCAAGGATAACAGATTGGCCCCGCAACTGCCACCAACTTTGCTTTACACGGGGCGCAACCTGAGTTTACATAAGAAAAACCGCCCGGTTGAGCGGTTTCAGACTGTCGATAAAGTCGGCTGAACCGCGCAATATAATATTTGTATTCAAGACAAAATCTAATAATGAACAGCAGGGAAGCTGTTTTGACTATAAAATAAATAATACATATAATATAGTAAATGCCGCATGAACACTTGGTTCATGCGGCATTTGCGCTTTCCGTTTTTTGCTCGGGGGCAGTACCGTTGTACGGCACCCACTCGCAAGAAAACGAATTTCAGCTCGATTTCTCGAAGTCTCCTCAGCGTGTAGGACTGCCCACTTTTCTAAATTCACACATTTTTCTACACGCTGAAACCGCCCGGTTGAGCGGTTTTTTGCATTCAGCCGGGCGGTTTTGCTTTTTACTTTTTATGCCTGTTATTTTTATAGGAAACGGCGGCGCCTATGTAATAGATGGGTATGGTGAGGAACAGGATCCACAGCGGATGCCACAGGCTGAAATGGAAGCCGCCTATAAAAAACAGGATCAGCACCACTGCAGGATAGCAAAAGATGAGCAGATTTTTCTTTTCACGCGCAAAAATGAACGTGTAAAAAACAGGAATGGTCAAAATACAGAGCCAGGAGCTTTTCCAAAGGCTGCTGTTGATAACGCCGAGCGCCACCATGGCAAAAATTGCGATGAACGGATATGCGTAAAACAGCCACGAGCGTTTTTTCTTTGCCGGCCGTTTATGCTCGTCTTTTTCCGTATCGGATTCTGTTTTTGCTTTTTCCGCCACCGCCGCTTGCGCGCCCGTATTTGCCGCAGGCGGCACGGGCGAATTTGCCGAATCTGTCTTTTTCGCTTCGCCGCAGTTCAGTATCTCATCCACCGAAAGGCCGTAAAGCTTTGAGAGCTTGAACATATTATCCGTATCGGGAACCGCATATCCCTGCTCCCATTTTGAGATGGACTGCCTGGAAACGCCAAGCTTTTCCGCAAGCTTTTCCTGGCTTAATTTATTTTCTGTTCTGAGCTTTTTTAGATAATCACCCTGTTTGATTGACATGTTTATACCTCAAGATATCGTAAATCATAATAGATATATTATATATAAAAGGATGAGGCAATTTCAAGTCGTTGTGTTTTCTTTAATAAATAATTAATGTCTTTATTTGGCAAGCCTGATGGTTATGGAAGTTCCCTCGTTTTCACGGCTTTCGATTGAAACGCCGCCGCCCAAGTATTCGGCGGTGTGCTTAACGATCGCAAGACCGAGTCCCGTGCCGCCCGTTGCCTTGGAGCGGGATTTATCCACTCTGAAAAACCGTTCAAAAACGCGGTCCAGATACTTTTCGGGAATACCGATGCCTGTATCGCTTACCGTAAGCAGGCAGTATGCTTCGCCGTCCTCAACGATCACCTCTACCCTGCCGCCGTCGATATTATATTTGATGGCGTTCTCAACAACATTATAAACAAGTTCCTCTATAAGCGATTTTGTGCCCCTTACGCGGCACGGCGCGCCGCTTACGGTAACCGTTACATTCTTTTTCTGCGCCTTTACGGAAAGCGCCTCCACGCAGTATTCCACAACAGGCATAAGCTCTACAAAATCTATGATGGGCTTGTAATCATATTCCTCAAGCTGAGAGAGCTGAATAATATCATGCGTTAAATTTATGAGCCGCTGCGATTCCTTATAGATGATGCCGCCGATTGCCGGAACGTCGCCCGGCTGCACCATGTTGCTCTGAAGCATCTCGCCGTAACCGGAGATCGCCGTGAGCGGCGTTTTCAGCTCATGGGAAACATTTGCCGTAAAACGTTTTTTCATATTGAGGAGCTTTTCCTTTTCATCAAGCTGCACCTGAATCTTATCCGCAAAAGGCTTCAGCTCGTTATATCTGCAATTTTTGCTGATATTTGCAACGTCATCGCCCATTTTTTCTATATCCGTGCGCAGTATTTTTGAAATAATAAAAGCCGCCGCAAAAGAGATTAAAAGCGCGACTGCCAGCACGGGGATAGCCGTGACCCCGGCAAAAAGCGCAACGCGGCTCATATCCGCGCCCTCCAGATCTCTGATATAAACGGCGGCGAAGATCGCAAACGCCGCTATGGAAACAAGCACCGAGCAGCCGGTTGCGATCAGCATGGTATTAAATATTTTGCCGGTCATTCTACCTGTCACATCAATCACCCAGCTTATAGCCGACGTGGCGGATCGTTTCAATAAGCGAACCGCTTTCGCCGAGTTTTTTCCTTAAAGTAAGTATATGGCTGTCCACCGTGCGGGATTCGCTTTCGCTGTCATACCCCCACACTTTATTGAGCAGCTGCTCGCGCGTAACGGCAATGCCTTTGTTTAAGATAAGATACTTCAGTATCTCATACTCCTTAAACGTGAGCTCCACTTCTTTGCCGAAGGAATACACCTTGTGTTTTTTATCATCTAATGTAATAGACTCATATGTATGCGTCTTGCGCTCATCCCTGTCCCCGGTACGCCTTAAAAGCGCCTTGATCCGGGAAAGGAAAATCATAACGGAAAACGGCTTGGTTATATAATCGTCCGCACCGCTGTCAAGCCCTTTGATCGCGTCTATCTCAGAATCCTTTGCCGTTACCATAACGATGGGAACATATTTATAATCCGCGCTGGCACGCAGCTTTTTGGTTATGCTCAGCCCGTCTTCTCCCGGCAGCATAACATCTATAACAATAAGATCGGGGATCTCCCTTTTCAGCTCCTCATAGAATGCCTTGGGGGTATCAAAGCCGCGCACCTCGTAGCCGTTGCCCTGAAGGGCATATGATTCCAGCTCGCGCACGCTGCTGTCGTCCTCCAAAATATAAATCAGCGTCATAATCCATCACCTCTCAACAACATTATCTCAGTTAAGCGAATATTTTTCAAGATAGGAATCCAGATTTTCAATAAAATCCTTATCGCTCTCTTTGATCTCCCGCGTGTATTCGTGAACATTGTATTCGCCGCTTTCAAGCTCTATGACCGAAACGGCAAGACTTGCGCAGTGATCCGCGATCCTTTCAAGCGCGTTGATCAGATCCAGGAAAACAAAGCCCTGTGATACGGAGCAGGAGCCTTCCTCAATGCGCTTTAAATGGCGGCTTTTCAGCTCTTTTTTAAGCTTGTCTATAACCTCTTCAAGCGGCCCTATCTCTCTCATTTTGGAAATATCATTTGCATTAAATGCCTCAACGGTAATGTTGACAATCTTAGTAACAGCCGCTATCATGACCGAAAGATCATATTTTGCCTTATCCGAAAACGCAATATTTTTCTTGATGATATTTTTCTTGATCTTAAGCACGTCTTCACAGTAATCGGAGATCTTTTCAAGATCCTCTATGGCGTGGTGGAGAATAAAGACGTTTTTGCTGTCCTCATCACTGAGCTGAAGAGAACTTACTTTAACAAGATAAGTTTCCAGGATCTCCTCGTACTTATCTGTTTTCTTTTCGTTATCATAAATCTTCTGCGCCTTTTCGGGCTTGTAGTTTTTAAAAAGGGAAAATGCCGTCATTGCCGTTTTTTCAACAAGCTGCGCCATCTGCACGGTTGCTTCTCTGCTTTTTTCAACGGCATAGGAGGGGGTGAGCAAAAAGCGCTCGTCCAGCAGCACGGGTGCATCGGAATCGCTTTTTTTGCCGTCTCTTATCGTCAGGCGGGCAAGCTTTTCCAGCTGCTTTGTAAACGGCAGCAAAACAACGGTTGAAAAGATATTGAATACGGAATGAACAATAGCGATCTGAGACGGCGTAACCGCATTTTGCAGAAAATCAAAATGGAATATCGCATTTGCGCCGTAAAACAGAACAACGGCAAAAACAACGCCGATTATGTTGAAGTAAAGATGCGCAAACGCAGCGCGCTTTGCATTTTTGCTGGTTCCTATGCAAGAGATCAGAGCCGTAACGCACGTGCCGATATTCTGCCCCAGAATAACGGGAAACGCCGTTGCAAACGGCACTGTGCCCGTAAGCGAAAGCGCCTGCAAAATACCTACCGACGCGCTTGAGGACTGAATGACCGCCGTGAGGATCATACCTGCAAGTATGCCCAAAACAGGGTTTGAGAATGCAACAAGAACGGAGGCAAACTGCTGATTATCGGCAAGGCCGCTCATGGAATCGCTCATGAATTCCATGCCGATCATAAGTATGCCGAAGCCGGCAATAATGCCGCCTATGTTTTTGCGCTTTTCATTTTTTGAGAACATCAGCAGGAACACGCCGATAAGGGCAAGCATCGGCGCAAAGGAGGACGGCTTGAGCAGGTTGACGATCAGACTGTCGCCGTCTATACCGGTAAGCGAAAGGATCCACGCGGTTGCAGTGGTTCCGATATTTGCGCCCATGATTACGCCGATTGCCCGGGAAAGCTCCATGATGCCCGAATTTACAAAACCGACCACCATAACGGTGACGGCGGAGGAGGACTGGATAACAGCCGTTACAGCACAGCCGAGGAGCACGCCCTTGTACGTTTTATCCGTCATTTTTTCAAGGATCTGTTCCAGCCTGCCGCCGGAGATCTTTTCAAGCCCGTCGCCCATCATATTCATACCGTAAAGGAAAAGGGCAAGTCCGCCTAAAAGCGAAAAAACAGAATAAATACTCATAACTATCCCTCAAAATTTTATTTACATAATCCTTATAACGCGAATACCATAACAGGGCATAATCAAATAAATGCGGTTTTTATGTCAAATCCATGTCAAATCGCTCGTTTTTTATTGTGATACGAGTGTTGACACCGGATTGGATTGATGATATACTCTTTTACATGAGCGAACAGGCAGACCGATCCTGCCCGCTGCGCCCCAAAACAACAGATATGAAAGGAGTGAACATAATCATGACAAAGTACAGAATGGCCGACCGTTATGAACGCATACTATACAGATCTATCTTACAGGATATTTGCTTACCAGCTTATTATGTTCACTTGAAAGAGTATACAACGTGATCCGTAAAGCCGCCGGCAGATATGACCGGCGGCTGTTTTATTTTACAGGAGGTGTTGAAATGCCGTGGATACCCGTGCACGAGGATACGACGGTGCCCGTGTTCAAGAATATCCTTTACGCCGTAAAAATAATCTACAAAGCGCACAAGCCTTACCTATTTTGGAACATATTTTCCGAATTTACATATGTGATATTCCGAACCTACATTCAAAGCGTGCTGTTTCTTAAAGTGCTGCTTTCCGTAATTGAGGGCGGATATTCCTTTTCCTATTACGTAAGGATACTTTTGATATTTTTCCTTGTTGGACTGCTGGATAAGCTGATCTCCAATATAAGCGATTATAAAAGCCTTGTGGGTCAAAAGATCGTTTACAAAAAGCTGAACAACATGATCTTTGAAAAGGCGTGCGAAGTGGATATAAACTGCTATGAGAACCCGGAGTTTTATGACAAATACCAGCGCGCGACGGAGATACTGACCGGCGGCTACTTTTTTGCTTTTGCACTGAGCCTTGCGAACGTCATAAGCGCATTTATCGCTTTCTTTTCCGTAACGGGCACCGTTGCAACGATAGACCCCGCTTATCTCGTTTTTCTGATTCCCGTGCTGCTTGTATTCGTGGTTGAGGTCATAAAGAGCAGGGTTGTTTACAAGCGTGATTTCAGCATGGCGACCAACAACAGGATAAAAGCCTATGCCCAGAGAACGCTTTTTCTTAAGGATTTTTCAAAGGATATAAGAACCTCTAATATTTTTGAGGTCATAAAGGGCAGGTTTGACAATGCCGTTAAAAGCAATGTGGAGATACTGAAAAAATACGGAATGAAGCTGTTTTTATTCAGCATGGCAAGCTCCATCATGGGTGAATTTTTGCCGATCGTGGGTACATACGCCTATGCGGGGTATCAGTTCGTAGTTACGAATGATCTTACCGTGTCCGGCTTTTCCGTCGTGCTCTCCGCAATCGATTCGGTGCGGCTGGCGGCGCAGTCCATGGCTTGGGGATTTTCCGAACTTTCCGCCTCCGCTCTTTATTTTCAGAACCTGCGCGAATTTTTTGAGTACGAACCGTCCGTTGTTTCCGGCAGCAAAAAGGCACCGGAATTTGAGAGCATAGAGTTTAAAAATGTTTCTTTCAGATATCCGAGCGCAAAAACAAATTCCATCAGCAACCTGAGCTTAAAAATTGAAAAAGGACAGACGATCGCCGTTGTGGGCATAAACGGAGCGGGCAAAAGCACCTTCGTTAAGCTGCTTATGCGTTTTTACGATGCTACGAGCGGCGAAATCCTTTATAACGGAATAAATATTAAAGAATATGACCTGGAAAGCCTGCGCGCCAGAATAGCCGCCGTTTTTCAGGATTACAGAAACTTTGCGCTTTCCGTTAACGAAAACGTGATGTGCCGCGAATGTGATGAGACGGATAAGCAGCTTGCCGGGGACGCGCTGAAAAAGAGCGGCATCTACGGCAAAATACAGACCCTTGACCGGGGCGCGGATACCGTGCTTACACGGGAATTTGACGAAAAGGGCGCCGGCCTATCCGGCGGAGAGGCGCAGAAGATGGCGGTTGCAAGGCTGTTTGCAAGGGATTATGACATAGCCGTGCTGGACGAGCCCTCTTCCGCGCTGGACCCCATTGCCGAATACAAAATGTACGAAAACCTGATAAGGGAAACCAAAGCCAAAACGATCATCTATATCTCCCACCGCCTTTCAAGCGCTGTGCTTTCAGATAATATTTTCGTGCTTGAAAACGGCAGGCTCATCGAGAACGGGAGCCATAAGCAGCTTATGGCAAACGGAAAAGAATACGCAAGGATGTTTGCGCTGCAGGCGTCCAGTTACCGAAAGGAGGGTGATGAAATTGAAGCGTAAACGAAAATCAAAAGCGCATTCCACACAATCCAATCTGTTTTACTTCATAAGGCTTCTTTTTAAGATATCCCCGCTGCTTGTTATAGGTGAGGCCATGTGGGGCGTTCTGCTCAAGCTGCCCACGAGGCTCATTGCCGTAATCGGCGTCAAATATGTTGTAGACGTGGTTACAAGCCATGACGATCTTTCCAAAATAGCCTTCGCCATTGCGGGTATTGCGGTCATACTGCTTGTAAGCGAGGTGATCTGCTGGCTTTTCCGGGAATTTTACTGGAACATTGCAAGAGAAAGGGCCAACGCAGGGCTGAGCACGATCTTTTACGAAAAAGCAAGATCGCTTGACCTTGAATCTTATGACGACCCGTATTTTTACAATAATTTTATTGTGGCAATAGAATCTTCCACGGGGAACCTGAATAATATTCTTACGATGATCAGAGATTATATGGGCGAGCTGATATCGCTGATCACGATATGCACCGTTATTCTGGCGCTGGATCCCGTATGCCTTTTGATCATCCTTGCGATCATTATTCTGTTTACGCCGATCAGCAAAAAGATAGGCAATCTGCAGTCCGAAAGGCGAATCGAAAACAACCGCCTGCACAGGAAATCGGATTACTTTGCCCGCGTTTTCTATCTGCAGGACTATGCAAAGGAAGTCAGGATAAACAACATCCGGCCGCTTCTGATCAAAAGATACGGCGAGGCGGCGGACGACGTTATAGAGAACCAGCGCAGATACGTGGGCAAGATAGACCTGATCTATTTCTTTCAGGAAACGGGCGTTCAGGTGCTTGGCTTCATGTTTATTCTGCCGCTTTATCTGGGATACTGCGTGATTCGGTCCGAAACGCTTTCCGCCGGTGATTTCATAGCCACCTTTAACGGCGCATATTCGGTTGCCACTTCCTTTTCTTTCCTGACCGTAGCCGTTGCAAGGAACTTTTCCGAGCAGGCAAAGATGATTGAAAAATTCCGCGAGTTCCTGAGCAGGACGAACAATATTAAAGACGGCGAACACACGGCAAAATGCGGCGAGCCGGAAACGATAGAGCTGAAAAACGTTTCTTTCACTTACCCCGGCAATACAGAACCCACCTTAAAAAATATAAATATTACGCTGCACCCGTATGAAAAGATAGCCCTTGTAGGCTACAACGGCGCGGGAAAGACCACGCTTACCAACCTGCTGCTGCGCCTTTACGACGTGACGGACGGCGAAATATTAATTGGCGGGAAAAATATAAAAGACGAAACGCTTGAGAGCCACCGCGCAAGATTTGCCGCCGTTTTTCAGGATTTTCAGATCTTTGCCGCAACGCTTGGAGAAAATGTTTCATTGGACAAAAATGTAAATAAAGAAGATGCGGAAAAGGCGCTTGAAAACAGCGGATTCAAAAAAGAACTTGTGAACGGGATCAACACGGAGCTTTTAAGGGAATTTGACGACGACGGCATAATGCTTTCCGGCGGCGAGGCGCAGAAGGTTGCCGTTTCCAGAGCGTTCTACAAAAAATGCCCGTATGTTATCATGGACGAACCCTCCGCAAATCTTGACCCGATCGCGGAGTATAACCTGAACAGATCCATGATGAACGCGGCAAAGCACAAGACGGTCATCTTCATCTCTCACCGCCTTTCAACAACAAGGCATGCGGACAGGATCTATGTTATGGAAAACGGAGAGATCGTTGAAAGCGGAACGCATGAGCAGCTTATGGCTATGAACGGAAAATATGCTTATATGTTTGAGCTTCAGGCTGAAAAATACAGAGCATGATCTTTTGCATGACATAAAATACTTGAAGAATTAAAAATTGTATAAAATATTGCCGCCCGAAGCAGCAAAATTAATCAAGTATTTACATTTACAAACCGCTTTCGGAAGTGTTAAAATGGTTGCCGGAATAACTTATATCCGGTGATGAAGATGAAAAAAGGCTCACAGATGTCCGAATCCTTTTTGCTTGGGGCGGTGCTTGCGCTTGCCGGCGGATTTTTGGACGCTTATACCTATGTTTGCCGCGGCGGCGTTTTTGCAAATGCGGAAACGGGAAATATCGTTTTGATGGGGATAGAGCTTGCAGACGGCAATTTTAAGAGCGCGCTGCAATACCTTATACCGATAACCGCCTTTGCCTGCGGCATACTTGCGAGCGAGCTTGTAAAAAAGATATTTAAAAAGCGCACGGTTCTGCACTGGAGGCAGATCACCGTTGCGCTTGAGATCGGCGTGCTTGCGGCAATCTCATTCGTGCCTTCTACAGACAAAAACAACATTTACACGAACGCGCTTGTGGCGTTTGCCGCATCACTTCAGGTGCAGAGCTTCAGGATCATCAGCGGCATAGCGCTTACCACAACCATGTGTACCGGCAACCTGCGCAGCGCGGCAGAGCATTTATTTGCGGCGGCATCAAAAAAGGACGCGGCGGCTCTCAGAAAATCTTTGAAGTATTTTATGATCATCGGCTTTTTCATAATCGGCGCGGTCACGGGCACGGCCGTTACACGTATTATGGATATCAGAGCGGCGCTTGTTGCGGCGGGAATACTTGCCGCGGCATTTGCGCTTATGTTCATAAACAGTGACAGACTTTATGCAAAACTGCCTGAGAGGTATAAAAAATGATAAAAGAGCTATTCGCAAAAAGCGGCGCGGATTCCGCCGCCGCGCAGTTTGATAAAATGACAAAAACGCCGATAAACAGGCTGATCGCTTCCCTTTCCGCACCCACGGTGATCAGCATGCTCATCACAAATATATACAACGCCACGGATACCTATTTCGTATCCAAAATAGGCATTTCCGCAAGCGGCGCAACAGGCGTTGTTTTCAGCCTTATGGCGGTTTTGCAGGCGTTCGGCTTTATGTTCGGCCACGGGAGCGGCAGCTGCATCAGCCGCCATCTCGGCGCAAAGGACATTGAAAAGGCGCGCAGATATTCTTCCACCGCCTTTTTCCTTTCGCTTTTGTCAGGAGGCATTATAATGGTCCTGGGGCTGATCTTTCTGGAACCGCTTATGCGCCTTCTCGGCAGCACGGATACCATATTGCCGTATGCGTGCGATTACGGCTTTTACATCCTGCTTTCCGGCCCTGCGATGACGGCGAGCTGCGTGATCAACAATATACTGAGATACGAAGGCATGGCGGCGCTTGCCATGATCGGGCTGACCTGCGGCGGCGTGCTGAACATGATACTTGACCCCATATTCATCTTTTCCTTTGATATGGGTATAGGCGGCGCCGGTCTTGCAACGGCAATATCGCAATATGTGAGCCTTGCCGTTCTGCTGATCATGTATTACCGCGGCGCTGCCCAGAGCAAGATGAAAATAAGATTCATTACGCTGAAACCAAAATTCGTTGGCGAGATCATCGCAACAGGCTTGCCGAGCCTTGCAAGGCAGGGGCTCAACAGCGTTTCGGGCATGGTGCTCAATATTGAAGCCGCCCCGTTCGGCGACGCCTGTATTGCGGCTATGAGCATCGTTTCAAAGGTCTCCAACCTGCTGTTTTCCGTTTGCGTGGGAATAGGCCAGGGCTTTCAGCCGGTCTCCTCTTTCAACTACGGCGCAGGGATATATTCAAGAGTTAAAAAAGGCATCAAATTCACATGGGGCTTTTCAACGGCGGTAATATTTATCCTGTCGCTGATCTGCTTTGTATTCGCCCCGCAGCTGGTAACGATGTTCCGCCATGAAACAGAAGTGGTTGAAATCGGCAGCGCGGCGCTCAGAATGCTTTGCGTATCGCTTATCGTTTTACCTACGGTCATGATAAGCAATATGACTTTTCAGAGCATCGGCAAGAGCGGGCGCGCGTTCTTTCTTGCACTTACCCAAAACGGACTTTTCTTTATTCCGCTTGTTATGATACTTCCGGAATTTATGGGCATTACGGGCATAGAGGCGGCGCAGCCTATAGCCTACGTTGCCGCAGCCGCAGTTGCCCTGCCTTTTATTATTCAGTTTATAAAAACGCTGCCGCAGGACAGAGCGATCAGGGCTGAAAAAAGCGTGTAATAATACAGTGCAGCCGTGCGCTGTATCAAACTGATCTGATATAGGGCAATATTTTCCCACCAACGTATTTATTGTTACATTTTTAAATATTGAAATAAGAGGTGAAAAAATGTATACCTATTCTTGCAAATAATTCGGAATATTCAGCAGCCTGCCGTTTCGGCATTGCTGCGCCGTTTTGCAGGAAAGTTGTATCGTTTTCGCTTTGTAAGCCGCCGGTACGGCGGAACAGCATGTCTTTTAATCCGCGGAACACCTTCTGCGGCTTAATTTTTTGCGCGGCAATAACGGATCGGCCTGAAAACGACCTTTAACCGATCAAGGAGGGATCACATATGTCTTTAATAAAAGCCGAAAAGCTTACCTTTGCCTATCCCGGCAGTTATGACAACATATTTGAAAACGCAGATTTCCGGATAGACACGGACTGGAAACTTGGTTTTGCAAGGCGCAATAATACGGATGAAAGCGTATTTAAAGCGCTGCTGCAAAAGCTGGGGCTTGGCAAAATACAGTTTGAAAAGGATATGCGCGAGTTTTCAGAAGGGCAGAAAAAGAAAGTGCTGATCGCGAAAAGCCTTTCGGAACGGGCACATCTTTATATTTGGGACGAGCCGCTGAATTATATAGATATATATTCAAGAATACAGATAGAAGAGCTGATCAACACATATTCGCCCACGATCGTATTCGCCGAGCACGATTCGGCTTTCAGAGAAAATATAGGCGCAAAAGTTATAAAAATATAAAAAGATGGCGGGGATACTTTCTGAATATCCCTGCCGTTTCCGCGTGCTGTCTGTTGAAATCTACAATTCAATGTAATAAACAAAAATATCTTCATATTCGCCGAAGATGTTTTTAAATCCGCCGGGGATCCTGCCGAGACGGGTAAATCCAAGGCGTTCATAGAGATGCTGCGCATGGATATTTGAGCCCACAACGGCGTTAAACTGAAGGAGCCTGAATCCGCAGAGTTTTGCCCTTTTCAGGCAATCAAGCACAAGCTTTTCGCCGATATGCATTCCTCGGCTTTCTTCTGCTACGGCAAAGCTTGCGTTTGCGATATGCCCGCACCTGCCGATATTGTTTGGGTGAAGTATATATAAGCCGAGTATACTGCCGCTGCGCTTATCCGCCGCAACGCCGCAGGCGGTCTGGGCGGCAAAGAATTCCCGCGCCGCGCTTTCCGAAAGCGTTTCGGTCTGCGGAAAGGCCTTTCCCTGCTCCACCACCTGGTTCCAGATCCGCGCCATATGTACCGCATCGCCCGGTTCATAAGGGCGAACTTCCATATCATGAATATCCATTTTATCACCTAAAAAAGCCCGGCCGAGTATGACCGGGCTGATCTTTTACATTTTTGAGCCTTTTGCGCCCTTTGCGCCGCCGAAGGAAGCGGAGGAAAGAATATTCGTATCAAACGAATACGTGATCTCCTCACTGCCGCGCTGCCTTTTGAGCGCAAGCGAAATGAGCCTGTCAAGCAGCTCAGGGTACTGAACGCCCTTTGGCTCCCAAAGATAGAACGCGAGCGAACCGGGGATCGTATTGAACTCATTGATCCAGAATTCACCGGTTTTTGAATCCATAAGGAAATCGATCCTTACAACACCGTTGCAATCCAGATACTTGAATGCGTCCACCGCGATATTTTTGATCTTTTCAGCCGTTTCCTGCGGAATATCGGCGGGGATCTTTCTTTTAAGGCCGCTCATGCCCTTGCTGCCGCCTGTTTTTTTGCCGCCGTCCATATATTTATCTTTATAGGAAAGAATCTTATCTGCCGAAATCGGCTCTTCCAGCTCGGAAGCCTCGGCATCCGTATAATCGCCGACCACGGAGCAGTTGATTTCCTTAAGATTAACGACTGCCGGCTCTATAAGTATCTTATCCGAAAACCGGAAAGCAAGCTCAAGCGCATCCTCCAGCTCCTGCTTATTCTCCGCCTTGCTGATGCCTACGCTGGAACCGAGATTAACGGGCTTTACGATAACGGGATAGCCGAATCTGTTTTCCGTTGCTGCAACCACCTTTTCCTCATTCTTATAATCCTGAGAGGTGAAACGAATGCCGTCCAGCACGGGAAAGCCCGCCTCCTTGAGCATGATCTTCATGGCGAATTTATCCATGCAGATTGCGCTTGCCAGCACATCGCAGCCCACAAAAGGCAGATTCAGCGTTTTTAAAAAGCCCTGCAAAGCGCCGTCCTCCACATTTGTGCCGTGCACGATGGGGAACGCAACATCTATGCAGGCTATGGGCTTTGGCTTTGAAAAGCGCTTTGGCTGCTGCGGCATAAGATACGTTTTGCTGCCGTCCGTCACAATATTGATCTTTGTGCTCTTCGCGAGCAGGGCGGGGATATTTTTAAACTCCTCTATATCCTGCATACAGTCCGCCCAGTAAAGCTCGTTTTTCTTTGTGATATAGACCGGGTAAACGGCGTATTTATCCTTATTTATGCTCTGCATTGCCTGCACGGCGGAAATGACCGAGACTTCATGCTCTACGCTTTTGCCGCCGAACAGCACGGCTATATTGATCTTCATGATGCTCCTCCAAATTATCAGTAATTATCCGGCAGATCATTTTCTATAAGGATGATCTTTTCTGTGCCGGGCAGCGCCATGGCTTTATTATAAGCGTCCATAAAGCTGTCGCAAACAACAAGCTTATCCGCAGAAAAGCCCGCTTGAGTTACGCCCTGATAAATAGGCTGGGTCTGCTTTCTGCCCACAAGATAGATATTATCGCAAACGGCGGCCGCCTGCCTGCCGAATTCGTAATTGCATTGATCCTGCATCTCGCCGAGCTCCACCATGCCCGGCGTGATCAGCACCTTAACGCCATCAAAAAGCGATAAGGTCTTTAACGCTGCCTCGCACCCTGCGGGGTTGCTGTTATAAGCGTCGTCTATAATTGCCGTATTTCCCCTGCGCGTGAGCTGGAGCCTGTGCGGCGGCGACGCCAGCTTTTTGACGAATAGTTTAATATCCTCCGCCTCCACGCCGAGCGAAAGGCAGACGGAGATCACGCCCGTCAGGTTGATCACGTTGTGTTCGCCCACGAGCGGGGTCTGCAGGCCTTCTATCTTCTGCCCGCGGCAGCAGACGGAAAAGACCGTGCCTTTGTTTGTGACCTTGATATCATAGGCATATGTTTCGTTGTTTTCGTTCAGACCGTAGGTGTGGCTGATTTTATCGCCCTTGCCTGCGCGCGCCTTGGAAATATTTTCATTATCGCCGTTGAGAAACATTTTATCTTTGTCTGCAACGGCGTCGTAAAGCTCAAATTTCGTTTTGATGATATTCTCTATGGATTTAAAAGTTTCAAGGTGCTGTTCACCTATGGAGGTTATGATGCCGTATTCGGGAAGCACGATATCGCAGATCTCTTTGATATCGCCCACATGGCGCGCGCCCATTTCGCACACAAAGATCTCATGCGTGGGGCGCAGCTGTTCCCTTATGGTCTTTACCACGCCCATGGGGGTATTGTAGCTTTCCGGTGTCATCAGCACATTGTACTTTGCCTTAAGCACGGTGGAAAGGTAATATTTCACGCTTGTTTTGCCGTAGCTGCCCGTTATGCCGATCACTTTCAGATCCGGGCAGGCCTTCAGCATTTTTTTTGCGTCGTTGATATAGTACTGCCGGATCGCCTTTTCTATCGGGGAATTGATCAGATTGCCTATGAGCGGCAGTACCGGCACAAGCGCAAGGATAAGCCCCATGCCGAAAAGACCGTAACGTTCATCGCCCGCAAAGAACGCCGCCGCGTTCAGCAGGAGCCAAACGATAAGATCGGTCACGAGCATGCGCTTTACCCTTGCCGTGTAAACAAGGGGCTTTTTTGCATTTTTCATAGGCCGGTTCACAAGCGCAAAGATGAGCGCAAATGCAAAAAACACGATATAGAGCCACAAAGCGTTCGTGAATAAAGCTGCGATGCTTAACACGAGCAGAATGCAGTTTATAACATAATGGCTGAAATTTTTGCGCATCCATTTCAGCTGTACTTTGGGTTTATAGGAATTGAGCTGGAACATATGCGTTGTGCGGATCACGCACAGCACGCTTGCAGCCGCCGAAAGCACAAGGCAGATGATATTTAATATGAGATACATTTTACTCTCCAATTTTAAAGAAAGATTTTAAGATATTCTGAAAAACATAGGGCTGGTCAAGGAAAGAGTAGTGACCGGCGTTTTTGATCTCGCACAAGCCTACATCCGCGCCGGAGGAAGAGATCTCGCGTTCAAAAATATGCGCGTCCGATATAGGCGTAGCGGTATCGTTTGCGCCCCAGATCAGGAGCGTTTGGCATTTGATATTCTTAAGGAGCGAGGTAAGATCCTCATTCACCGTTTTAACGAGCACGCCGCGCATAAGGGGCGACGCCGCTGCGTAATCGGCGGAGGAAAACTTTTTGCGAAGCGCCTCCAGCGCATTTGGAAACAGTTTTCTGACCGGGTAAAGGCTGAGGAAAAACTTGCCGATTTTATAGATCCTTGTTCTGAAATTCTGTTTGTTGGAGCGCACGGGCATAACGCCGGCGCTGTCCGCAAAAATGATCTTTGAAATATGAAACGGCAGATTGCTCAGCGAAGCCATTTTTATGATGACCCTGCCGCCGAACGAATGGCCGAAAAGGATAACGTTCTGCGCGCCGAAGGAAGAAATGAATTTCACCGTAAAATCCGCATAATCGGAAACGCTCCACACCTCCGGCGGTTCGGGCGTGCCGCCAAAGCCGGGAAAATCGAGGGTGATAACGGTAAATTTTTGCGACAGAAGATCAGATACGGAATTATAAACGCCGATATTCGCACCCCAGCCGTGCAGGATAAACAAAAGATCGCCGCTGCCCTTGACCTCATAATTTACGCTGATGCCGTCTATCTCTTTAACCAAAGCGAGCCCTCCAACGCACCCGGCGCCGTAAAAGGCGCAGCCTGCGCAAAGAATTTTTATATATTTTATCACATTAATATAATATGTGCAATATTTTATTAAAATTAAAAACTGCTTTAAACACGCTTTGAGGATAACACAAAAAGATGAAAAGTCAAGGAAAAACTTTATGCCCGGCAAAGCAAAACGCCCTGCACACAAAGGGTATGCAAAGCGTTAAAAAAGCGTTCTTATTTTAGTGAACGGATATATTTAAACGTTTCCTTTTCGCCCTTTTCCTTAAGCATAACCAGCAGCTTTTCCAGCAGGGCGGCGGTATTCGGGTGCATGATGATCCTTGATTTTGCGTTTGAATAATACTGAAGCGGATGGGCGGTGGTATAATTTTTGCCCTGATAGATCTTGCTTGCGGCAACGCGGTCGCAAAACATTTCCTTTACATATTTGAGCGGCATTTCAACAGGTTCCAGCCGCTTGGTTTTGGAGCTGTAATCCATCCAGTATTCATAGTGGTGGCGGTTTCTGCCCTTGTGGTGCAGCCATGCGGAAGAATAGCCGAGGGCGTCCCTTTCCCCCTCATTGGGCGAGCGGTTGCCGAGATAGTATTTTGCGCCCGGTATAAATTCCGCAGGGGAATATTTTGAAAGATCGTGCACAAGGCCCTGAAACGGTATGCCTGCAAGGAAACAATGCCTCATGACCCTGTGGCGGTGCTTTGTGATCGTTATAAAATGCTTTACGGGATGCGCCATATAAATGATAACTTCCTTTAAATCAAAGAAAATAAAACAAGCCTGTTTTTCAACAGACTTATCTTACCACCAAAAGGCAGAGATGTAAAGCTTTATTCACGGCGCGTTTTCCGCACAGCGAATTTTAACCGAACCGGCCGGAAATATAAGCTTTTGTTTTTTCGTTTTCAGGATCCGAAAACATCTTTTTTGTATCAGAATATTCCACGACCTCTCCAAGCAGGAAGAATGCCGTTTTATTCGAAACGCGCGCCGCCTGCTGCATATTGTGCGTTACGATCACGATCGTATATTTTTCCTTAAGGCGGGCAATAAGCTCCTCTATTTTTGCGGTGGAGATGGGGTCCAGCGCGGAGGTAGGCTCGTCCATCAGGATCACCTGCGGCTCCACGGCGAGCGCGCGGGCAATACAAAGCCTCTGCTGCTGACCGCCGGAAAGACCAAGCGCCGATTTTTTAAGCCTGTCCTTTGTTTCCTCCCATATAGCGGCAGCGCGCAGCGAGCTTTCCACGATCTCATCCAGCTCTTTTTTCTTTTTTACACCGTGTGTGCGCGGGCCGAACGCAATATTATCGTAAATACTCATGGGAAACGGATTGGGCTTTTGAAAGACCATACCCACATTTTTGCGCAGCTCGTTTACATCTGTTGCTTTGGAATAGATGTTTTCGCCTTCCAACAGCACCTCGCCGGTAATCCGGCAGGAATCAACAAGATCGTTCATTCTGTTGAGCGTTTTAAGAAGTGTTGACTTGCCGCAGCCGGACGGGCCGATAAACGCTGCCACCTGCTTTTCCTCAATATCAAGATCTATATTTTTAAGCGCCTGAAAATCACCGTAATACAGGTCTAAATTTCTTACGGAGAATTTTATCATGTATACTTTTTGCCCTCCTTTTTTGCTATTCTGTTTGCAACGGCGCCGGAAAGCGCGTTGATGATGATAACGGCAACAAGCAGTACCACTGCGGTTGCATACGCCTCATCGGTATAAAGCCCCTCTGAAAGCAGCGCGTACATATGCACGGAGAGCGTGCGCCCCGAATCCCACGGGCTTGTTACAACGCTTGCAACGGTTCCGGCGGTGTAAATGAGCGCCGCCGTTTCTCCGACGATCCTGCCGGTGCCGAGAATCACGCCGGAAAGTATGCCGGGTACGGCGCTGGGCAGCACCACTTTAAACACCGTGCGCAGTTTGCCGGCTCCGAGCCCGTAGCTTGCCTCCCTGTAGGAATCGGGGACTGCGCACAGCGCTTCCTCCGTAGTGCGCATGATCAGGGGCAGTATCATGATCGCAAGCGTAAGCGTGCCGGCAAGCGCGGAATAGCCCATTTTAAAGTAGACGCAGAACATAAGATATCCGAACAGCCCGTAAACGATGGACGGTATTCCGGAAAGCGTTTGCGCCGTTGTGCGTATAAGGCGGACGAAAGCGTTGCCGCGCCTTGCATATTCGGAAAGGTAGATCGCCGCAAAAACGCCCGCCGGCACGGCGATAAGCAGCGATGCGCCCGTCAGTATAAGCGTATTGAGGATGGACGGAAGCATGGAGACGTTTTGCGAATCATATTTCCATTCAAAAAGAGACGGCCTGATATTCGGCACACCTTTTATGATGATATATCCGACGATGAACAGTATGATCGCCGCGCACAGCGCCGCGCAGATATAGACCGCCGCGGCAAGCAGAAACGACGCCGGGCGCCTTTTACACACGGTAAAGCTGTGTTTTACCGTCCCTTTTGCAGTATTTTTCATATTTTATCTTCCCTGTTTTTAAGTGCCGAAAACAGCAGATTTATAAGCAGAACGAATACAAACAGGACCGCCGCCGTGGCAATCAGCGCCTCGCGGTGAAGATCCTGTGCATAGCCCATTTCAAGGATTATGTTGGTTGTAAGCGTGCGCACACCCTGCAAAACGCTTTGCGGGATAACGGGCTGATTTCCGGCTATCATGACAACGGCGGTGGTTTCCCCAACAGCCCTGCCGATACCTAATATTATGCCCGCGGAAATGCCCGAGCGCGCCGCCGGGAGCGAAACGCCGAAAACGGCGCGTTCCTTTGTTGCGCCGAGGGCGAGCGCGCCCTCCTTATAGCTTTGAGGCACCGCCCTGAGCGCCGACTCAGAAACGCTTATAACGGTTGGCAGGATCATGATTGCAAGCAATATTGCCGCCGCAAGCACGCTTTTTCCGCCGCCGAACAGATTGCGCACGGCAGGAACGATCACAACAAGCGCAAAAAAGCCGTACACGACGGACGGTATCCCCGCAAGCAGATCCACGGCGGGTTTCATGATCGCATAAAGCTTTTTGGGGCAGTATTCCGCCAAAAACACGGCGCACAGAACACCAAGCGGCACGCCGAACGCGATTGCCAGCGCGGTAACGTAAAGGCTGCCCACGATCATGGGCAGGATACCGTACTGATCGTTGAGCGGCCGCCATTCGGTGCCGAGCAAAAATTCTTTTACGCCTATTTTGCCGATCGCGGGAAATGCATTTGAAAAAATGAACCAGCAGATCAACCCAACGGCAAGTATGCTGACGCACGCGGCGATAAAAAACACCGCGCGCATTGCAAATTCCTTAAACCTGTTTTTTACCATTCGGTCTTCTCACCTGTATAAATTGCTTTTACTTCTTCGCTTGTAAGCGAATCCACGGGGTTATCCGGGTTGACGATGACCGCGATTCCGTCAATGGCGATCGTGGTGGGCGAAAGCCCCGCCGAAAGCTCGCTCTCCTTAAGCTCTCTGGAAACCATGGCAATATCGCAGATTCCGTCAATAGCGGAGGTTACACCTGTAGTGGAATCATTTTGCTGAACAACGATCTGCGCATTCGGATTTACCTTCTGATATGCCTCTTTCAGTTTTTCCATAACGGGCGTAACGGAGGAAGAGCCTGCTACCGTTACGGTGCCGGCAGGCGCCGAACCGCTGTATGCGCCGCCCGTACCCTGCGGGATATAACCGTTTTCGGAAACAACGCGCTGCCCCTCCTCGCTCATTATGAAATCAATAAAATCCTGCGCCGTTTGAGATATGCCGTCCATTACGGCAATATTGAACGGGCGGCAGACCTTATATGTTCCGTTTTCCACATTCTCCACGGTGGGCGCAGCGCCGTCTATCATAACCGGTTTTACGTCCTCGCCCAAAGAGCCCATTGAGATATAGCCTATTGCGTTCGGATCGCTCGCAACGGAGGTTATCATGACCGAGGTACTGTTGGTCGTTTCTGCGGTAATGACGGTATTATCCATCTTATCGCCGTTTTCGTTTTCGCTTTCTATGCCGAAAAGCTCAATAAAAGCGCTTCTTGTGCCCGAGCCGTCCTCACGGGTTATAACATTGATTTTTGAAGTTTTTGAGCCGGCGCAGCCCGCAAAAAGCGCGGCCATGAGCGCGACCGCCGCAAGGATGCTGATGATCTTTTTCATAAAATATCTCCTAAATAAAATAAATTACGGCGGCTTACGAACAGACTACGCATTTATTTTCCCCGCCGCAGTCTTTAATATAACTCCGGGCTGTGAAAGAAAAAGCAAAACAGCATGAAAACAAGGTGAAAAAAGATCATAATAAAATCAAATATTCAGCTGTTTTTTGCAAAATTTGACATAAATTTTAAAGCGGCGGGTCAATATACACAGCGCATTATAATCGTTTTAATATAAAAAAGCTCCGCCCCTTTCAGGGACGGAGATAAACAAGCTGATTACTTAAACAAAATGATGTTCATTTTTAATCCACATCTATTTCAATACAGATAGGCGTTTCATGATTCATTTTTGCCGGGAGCGTTATTTTAAACAGCTTTTCACTCTGTTCAAACGGCAGCTTCTGATCTTTTCCGAGTATCCTGACGGATTTCACATCGTATCTTATGCCGCCCTCGTTCGCGCGGCGCAGGCTTTTGATCTTGAGCACCTGCGGCAGTTTCTCCGCCATGGGAAAAACAAATATCTTTCCGGGCTTGGCGGTAAAGCAATAATCGCCGCTGCGGAAAGTCTTGTTTTCCTTAAACGAACCGTTTTTGCTTTTTCTGCCCTCAAAGGCACACACCTCGAACGGGTGCGAACCGCGTATGGCGGCGCCGTTTACGGAAAGCCATTTTCCTATATCGAGCAAAAGCTGTTTTTCCTCCTTGCATACGGTTCCGTCCGCCTTGGGGCCTACGTTGAGCATGAAGCAGCCGTTTTTGGCGACCACCTCTATCATATTTCTGATGACCTCACCGGCGGTCTTGAACTTATTTCCGTCCGTATAACCCCAGGAATTCTTGGCGGCGGCGGTATCGTTTTGCCACAGCTTACCCAGCGCGCCGTCCGTTTGCCCGCGTTCAACATCAAACACGGCGCAGCCGTCAAAAACAGCTCCTACCTTATAGAAAACGCAGATCTCCCTGCCCCATTCCTCGCCTCTGTTGTAATAATAGGCAAGGAATTTTTTTACGTAAGGGCGAAATTCACTCTTTTGTATCCACCAGTCAAAATAAACGGCAGCGGGTCTGTTGCGGTCTATCATTTCGCAAGCGCTGGCAAGCCAGTCGCGCAGCCACTCCTCTGAAGCGGTTATCTCCTTATCCGTCTTATCTATATTGCCGCTCGGCGGCACGTAAGCCGGCCCGTACAGCTCGGGATAAAGCCCCCTTGCGCATTCCGAGCCGGGATAATACCTGCGCGCCCCGTTCATAAACCAATAATGCTCCGCGCGGTGGTTGCTTATCATAAAGCCAAGGCCTTCCCTGTCACACGCGGCGTGAAGCTCCGCCATATAATCCCTGCCGTTGAGTTCCATCATATTCCATTTGTTAAGACTGCTCTGATACATTTTAATGCCGTCGTGATGCTCGCCCACGGGCATGATATATGCCGCGCCGCTTGCCTTAAAAAGCCTTGCCCATTCGCCGGCGTCAAATTTTTCCGGCTTAAACTGCGCAACAAAATTTCTGTACTCAAAATCCCTGCCGTACTTTTTCATATGGTGCGTATTGCAGATATCGCCTTTGATATACATTCTGCGCGGATACCATTCATTGCCGAAAGCGGGAACGGAATAAACGCCCCAGTGGATAAATATGCCAAAGCGCCCCTCTCGCAAAAAAGAGGGCGTTTTGAACCGGGAAAGGCTTTCCCAATTATCCTTGAACCTGCCTTTTTCTATAACTTCATCAACCGTTTTAAGATAATCGTCTATTCTGCTCATAAGGCTCCTCCGTTATTTCCTTACCTCTATGATCACGCCGCTTTTCGGCGCAAGGTGAAAACGCTTATTGAGATCCGCCCTGCCGCCGCGCTGGATCGTTTTGATATGCACCCTGCGGGCAGTATTCGGCGCAAAGCCCAAAAGCGCTTCATCGATCTGCAAGTGAACGGCACGGAACGCGGTGTCAAAATTATAAAGGCAGATGAGCGCGCTGTTCTTTTTTATATATACAGTTGCCTTAACGCCGTCCCACCCCGTTTCCACGGGATTTTTGGAATGCCACCAGCCGCGCATCTCGCTGTTTTCAATGCCGAAATCATCCCACAGCCTGTATATATGCTGCGCGTTTTTTACGCCCCAGCCGTAACGGTTGTTCATTGCAAACAGCATGCCTATAAACGGATCGCCGCCGCCCTCCAGCATCTGGCTCGTATTGCCGTAGGGTATACCCGAAACCTCCGTTAAAAGAAATTCCGGGCTGAGCTTTTTATACGGGTAGCCCTCCCCGATCCAAAGATTATCAACAAACGGCAGTATCTCCGTATAAAGATTCATACAGCTTGTGTTGCCGGCTCTTTTTTCCTCGTGGTTCCACATGTGCATGTCTATCATGCCGCCGTTTTGCGCAAGCACCTTTTTGGCGCGTTCCACAGTAGTTCTGTCCAGCGAGGTATCGTCAATATAGATGCCCTTTATGCCTATTTTTTTGATGAGCCAGTCCAGCCCCTCTATATAATAGTTATCCAGGCGTGAATCGGGGTGCACGATAAAGGAGATATCCGAATCGCCCTTATATTTGCCGTGCTTGTAATACACACGCCAGGCGGGCAGTATCTCGTTTCCGAAATATTCGGTAAGCCATTCGGGAACGCCTTTCCACCATGAATGACCGTCTCCGCTTTTGCGAAAGATGATCTCATCACCAAGCGCCTTATACGCAAACACCTCCGCCATATGGTTGCTGTGTTCACGCACTGTATAATAAACGTTTACCCCGATATTTTTGTATTCCGCGTACTGCACAAGATGCTTTAAACTTTCCGTTTCTATAAAGGGGTAATTGATAAACGGGTGAAGCTCTGTTCCGTGATGCAGATTTACGTAATTCAGCCCGAGCTTTTGCGCTTCGTCCACCTGACGGTAGCCGTTTTTTAGATCATTGTAATGGCTGAATCTTACGGAATAATGCGTTTTATAATCTATCGGCTTAAAAGGCGTAAAATGGATCTCAAAATCAAAGCTGCGCCGCTCGCCTTTTTTCAGCTTAAACAACCCCGTATATGCCGAGAGCCTGCAACGCCCGGCCTGCTTTTCAAACGTTATGCCTCCCCTGCCGTCATTATCCCACGTTTGTGTAGGTATGCGCAGCGGCAGATTTTTATAATAAATATTGACGAGCGGGCGGATATAATCCTGCGCCTTAAATTTAAAGCGCGCGCCGCCGTTTACACTGCCTATGTAAATGCAGTCCTGCTGATTTTCCTGCTCCCACTTAAAATGAATACTGTGGGCGGCAGAGCCTTTTTCGCCGAGGCCGTGCATCAGCGCGGCGCATTCGGGAGCAATATCCGCTTCAAGACTTATATCCGGCAGCGTAATATCCTGCTTAGCGATAACGGCGATCTTGTATGCAACGGCGCCCTCGTAATGAAGCTCGCCGGAGATCTCTATGTTAAGATCCGCGGACTCTCCCTTTGAACAGATAAGAACGCTGCCGCCGTCTTTTTTCAGGCTCAGGCCGGAGTACCTGACTTCACGATCGCCCGCACGAAAGGATATCGGCGCTGCCAACAGGCTCTTTTGCGCGGTCTCGGTCAGGTTTATGCCCTCATCGTAGAAATAATGCACATTTTTGGGCAGGCCGTTTTCTGCAAGCTCTATAGTTCTGCCGAGCACGCTGACCTCGGCACCGTCAACAACAGGCTCAAAAAAAGGCGCAACAACGCTTTTATCAAGAAAACGGCGGGAATTGAGCCACAGCAGGCGCGAAAGGCGCGAAATATCGTTAAAGCCGCCGTTTTTAACATACTCACCGGTGAAATGCACCGTCAGTTCTATTTCGCTCTTGCCAAGGTCTGTTTCAAACACGACCGTTGCCGTTTTTACTTTGCCTGCATGATCGGCATCGGCCTTTAAGATCAGAAACACCGGCTGGATATGCCCCTTGCGCAGGCATATTTTTTGAGTAAAATCCCTGCCGAATTTATCTACGCCCTGCGTATTGATGCAAACGGCCTCCATTTCGCCCTTGAGATACACGCTGCTGACGATCGTTTCCTCCTCCGGAAGCAGAATAAACTGAAGCACAAAATTTTCCTGAGCCGGAACATATAATTCGCAGCTTTTTTCAGCTTTCATACCGTTTAACACGGAAAGATCGGAAAAATGCCTGAACTGATTTTTTCTGTCTGAATAAAAGATTTTCATATTTTAACCTTTCTGCAAATTTAATATGCAATGCAACCGAACTTACGGCATGATTTGTAAACTTTTTCTAAAATCAAGAAAAAATTTATTGCCCTGTTGATTCATTTTCATTTTAATGATATAGTATTTAAAAGTGGGAAGCAATACACAAAACCGTATAAAAAATATAAAAATCGGAAATTTTTAGATCTGAAACTATATAATAAGGTGATCGTTATGTATCAATGCACATGGTTTTACACTTCAAATCTGATTTTACCGAAAAATAAAAATGCAGTAGCCGCAGCCTGGAGCGTTGAAGCGGATGAATTTTACAGATATGAGATGCAGGAGGACGCGCTATCCTTAAAGAATATGTATTGCTTTGTGCGCACCGTCAACGGAAGCGGTATGCTGGAAACGATTGACGGAAATAAAATAAGCCTTGCCGAAAATTCATATATGGTGATCAGGCGCAGCAAGATCAAGGAATACAGAAGCACGGACAAGATCTGGAAATACTATTGGGTAGATTTTTTGTATCAGCCGCCGCTTGGTATTAAGACCGAAAAAGCGTTTTCCGCTGCGCAAACGGAGCATGAAAGGGCGCTTTTTTCCGAGCTGCTTGAGGTTGGCAGGCAGTACCCCGCTGAGATAGATTATATAAATTCGGTATTCAAGCACTATTATTACTGCCTTACACTCAAGCGCGCCGAGCGCACCTCTGCGGCAACAAACAGCGTTAAGCTTTCCGAAGTATGCGCCTATATTCAGCAAAAGCTTTATTCAAGGCTTACGGTAATGGATATTGCCAATTTCTTTAACGTATCCTCACGCAGGATACATCAGATATTCAATGATACGCTTCATATATCTCCCAAACAGTA
>CHCFR05602__coassemble_320_pt1 | contig 31669 bp, 26 predicted proteins | sample CHCFR05602__metabat2_low_PE_017 | metagenome-assembled genome bin CHCFR05602
CACGGCTGTGGGATTTTGTATATACCGGGAAGAGAAATGTATCCGTTTGAAGGTGTTTTTTCTGAAAACTTGAAACTATACGAATATTCGTATATAATATAACGAAAAAGCAGGTTGTGTAAAAAGACGCGCAAAGTATTGCTGTTGGAGAATCATGTATGTCAAAACCTTTTTTATCTATACGCGAAGCGGCTGAAAAATGGAATGTATCCGAACGGCGGATCAATCAATACTGCGCAGAGGGGCGTATTCCCGGCGCGCAAAAATTCGGGAAGTCCTGGGCAATCCCTGCCGGTGCGGAAAAACCGGGAGATCCTCGCCGGGCGCGCAGACCGGCAGATTCCACGCCGGCGGAGCCGCTTCCCGGCAGGATCCTTAATCACGAAAACCTAATGCCCCTGATGAATACGGCTTTTGCCCCCGGTCACTGCCGCGAGGCGGTGGAAAATATGTCCGCCGGTGCGCGGCGGGATATTGCGCTTGCCGAATATTATTATTTCAGCGGTCAGCCGGAGGCAGCTGCAAAAGCGGCTCAGCCGTATCTTACCGGCGCAGATATGGGCGCGCGGCTCTCCGCCTGCCTGCTTTATGCCTATTCTAATCTTTCCATCGGGCAGATAGCAAGAGCCAGATTTGCTTTGGGAGAATTAAACGCCTCCCTTGCCGGTGCGGGAGAGCAGTCTGTGCAGTTCCGTGCTGCAGCGGCTTTTGTGGCGTCGGCCGGCGTCGTGCTGCTCCACCTGCCGCTGCCGGAAGAAATGCCGGATACGGAAAACTTTTTACCTCTCCTTCCGCCCGGACTGCGGGCTTTTGCCCTGTATGTGCAGGCGCATTATCTTTATCTGAAAGCGGAATATGCGTGCAGTGCCGGCATGGTGGAGGCGGCGCTTGCCATGGGTGCGGCGGGGTACCCGATCCCTGCCATCTATCTGCACCTGGTTGCGGTTATGGATTATATGAGCCTAAAACAGCCCGACCGCGCGCAGGAACATCTTTTAACGGCGTGGGAAATCGCCCGGCCGGATGACCTGATCGAGGGCTTCGGAGAGCATCACGGTCTGTTGGGGGCTATGCTGGAGGCGGTCATCAAGCCCAAATGGCCCAAAGATTTTAAGCGGATCATTGAGATCACCTATCGCTTTTCTTCCGGCTGGCGCAGGGTGCACAATCCGCTTACCGGGCACGAGGTGGCGGACGATCTGACCACAACGGAATTTGCCGTGGCCATGCTTGCCGCCCGCAGCTGGACGAATCAGGAAATCGCAGATCATCTGCATATCTCTGCAAATACAGTCAAGCGCCATATCTCGGAAACCATGAAAAAGCTCAATGTGGAAACCAGAAAAGAATTAAAGCAATATATGCTGCAATAAAAATTGCGGGCATTACCCGTTTTACGGGTCAAAACGGGTAATGGAAATCCTCCTTATTTTTCGGTACAATGATACTGTGGGGGTTATGAACCCAATTTTGCACGGAAAGCGCCGTTCCCTATGTAGGCGTTTCTGTGCGCACGTCTCTAAAATCAAATTTCCCAAAGGAGGAAACATAATGAAAAAAAGATTTACGGCATTGCTCCTGAGCCTTTGCCTGTTGCTGACGCTGACGCCTGTTTCGGCGTTCGCGGCGGACGGCGATGCGATCTACGTCGGCGGCGTGGAGCTTACAGGCAGTGCGTCCGCACCTGCCTACGCCCTGACGGAGGACGGCGCAGTGACAACTGCGGGCGCTGATGAGAGCAACTACAACATCAAATGGGACGGCAGTACGCTGACGCTTGATGACGCGACGGTCACGCAGGGCGCGTATATGCTTTATGGCGACGATAGCGGAGGCGCCGCGATCTTCTGTGAAACCGATTTTGAGATCGAGCTGGTAGGCAGCAACACGGTCTTCGGTCCCGATGTTACCGGTTCAAACGTGTCTTGTGAAAGTTACGGCATTTTTGCAGAAAGTGATCTTGTGATTGCCGGCAGCGGCTCGCTGAACGTTACAGGCGGCAGAGTAAGCGGCGCTTCTTTCGATCAGCAAAGCAGCGGAATTTGGGCCTTAACCGTTATCATGAACAGCGGTACGGTCACTGCCATGGGCGGCGAAGCCGTGTACGAGGCAGGATCAACCGCTGAATCCAAAAGCTACGGCATAGACAGTGACCTCACCGTAAGCGGCGGCATGTTGATTGCTGCAGGCGGCACGGCAACGGGCAGAACCGCTATAAGCGTCGGCATCTCTAACTACGGCGATGTAGATATTTCAGGCGGAACAGTCACTGCCACAGGCGCGGCGGCTGCTGCCACGGGAGAATCCGATTACGCGTACAGCTACGGCATAGACGCCGGCAGTATCACCGTGAGCGGCGGCATAATGGAAGCTGTTGGCGGAACAGCTACTGCTCCGTCCGAAAACGTGTATAGCTACGGCGCGGCAATTTTTGGCGGTTTTGAGATCTCAGGCGGCGTGGTAACCGTTACAGGTAACGATTCGGCTGTTGATCCCGATGGAGGCGTTGTTCTTATCACCCCGCAGACCGGTGAGGCAATCGTAGTACAGGCGGGCGAAAACGCGCAGAATGCGGCGCAGATCAGCGGTTCTCCGTTTACAGAGCTCACATTTATTACCGATCTTATTCCCGGTGAAAAATATTTATACAGTGAAACCGCAGAGGCTTCAACGCCGTCTCCCGATCCCCCGACCAATGAAGCGGATGTCTATGTGGGTGGCGTGGAGTTCACGGGCAGCGCGTCCGCCCCGGTCTACGCCGTAACGGAAAACGGCGCGGTGACGACTGCGGGCGCAGATGAGAGCAATTACAATATCAAATGGGACGGCAGCACGCTGACGTTCAACAACGCGGAGATTACGTGCGGCACGTATACGGATTACGGTGAGGAATACGCCGTCTATTGTGAAACCGATTTTGAGATCGAGCTGGTAGGAAGCAACACGATCTCCGGCCCCGATATTGCCGGTGCAGACACGGATGGTGTGAGTTACGGTATTTACGGCGAGGAGGCGCTTGTGATCTCCGGCAGCGGCTCGCTGAACGTTACAGGCGGCAGGATAGAAGTAGGCGATGAATATTACGCATATAGCAGCGGCATTAACGCCTATAGCGTTGCCATAGAGAGCGGCGAAGTATCTGCAAGCGGCGGTTCTGTCATCGGCGGAGATGCAGAAAGCTATGGCATCAGTGCCGCTGAAGTTGCTATAGAGGGCGGCGAACTGACGGCTGCGGGCGGCACGGCTACCTGTACGGTTGAGGACGCCTATGCCTACAGCAGCGGTATTTATTCAGACGGCATTACAATCACCGGCGGCACACTCAATGCCCGCGGCGGAGTTGCCGCCGATACGGGCGGAGATGCTTATACTTACAGCTACGGTTTGGAGATTTACGGTGATGTGTTTGTAAATAGTGCAAATGTATACGCCGAGGGAAGCCAGGCAAATGTCACCGCCGGCATTTATGCAGTAAATGATTTTATGATTGAAAGCGGCAGCGTACTGGCGTTCGGCGGCAGAGCCGTCAATCAAGCCGATCCTGATTGGGCGGCAAGCGCGGGCATCGTTGCCTACACTGTCATCATAAACGGCGGCACATTGGCTGCGGCCGGGTCTACGGACAGCCTCTACTATGAGACGGAGCTGATCATCCGCCCCGAAAACGAAGCGATCACCGTGCGCGTTCTGGATCATTGGATCGCAGAAGAAAATGCGCAAGCTCCGGATTGGAACAGCACGAACGCGGCAGCGTCCGAGCTCAACGGTTCTCCGTTTACGGCGGAAACGGTGCTTCCGGGAACGGCTACAGCGGGCATGCTCTATTTCAGCGCCACGGATGATCCTTCGGCGCCGATAGTGCCCGCAGATCCCTCAGAACCCACAGATCCCACGGATCCCACGGATCCCACGGATCCTACAGATCCCACGGTTCCTACAGATCCTACAGATCCTACTGATTCTACAGATCCTACTGATCCTAAAAATCCTTCAGATTCAGCGGCTCCAACCGGCTCGGCCGGGCAGAACGCCAATACAGCCAAGGGTGGTCAGAGCCCGAAAACGGGCGAAAGCGGCAATACCGCGCTTTGGTTCCTGCTGCTTGCCGTCTCCGGTTTAAGCGTCGCGGGCATCCTTGTTTCCGGCAGGAGAAAAAGAGAATCTTAATAAACGCATCGGCATATGAAAGCGATGAATAATCGCTTTCTATAAATGCAACGCATAACAAAACCGCTCAGGCATATACCTGAGCGGTCAGACTGTCGATAAAGTCGGCTGAATCGCGCAATATATCTTTTAATGATTTAAAAAAGAAAAATAATTAAATTAAAAGCAACTTTAAATCAAAGAGTGCACTAAAAATAGTTAATGCCGCATAAACCAAGTGTTTATGCGGCATTTGCGCTTTCCGCCTTTCGCTCGGGGGCAGTACCTCTGTACAGCTCCCGCTCGCGAAAAACGAAATTCAGCTCGATTTCTCGTAGTCTCCTCAGCGTGTAGGAGTGCCCGCTTTTCTAAATTCACACCTTTTTCTATACGCTGGACAGCCGTATCATGCGGCTGCTTTTTTTGCAGCCGTTTTCTGACGATGCCTATAAGGAAAGAAACAAACCATAAGGGGTCGCCAAAGCAATTAAAATGATTTAGCCCTGTGTGAAAGGGAGATTTTTGGTACCGTAAGCCCGTGTATTCATATTGATTTAGTACATATTCATGATCCGGCTTTACAAAATCCGTGCCGAACATTATAATAAAATCAATACTGTTGCTGACGGGAGTGAGCGCGTGAGACCGAATGAAAACAAAACGCCGACGCATATTAAAATACGCGACGGGCACGTACATAATTTAAAAAATATCGATGTGGATATTCCGCTTAACAGAATAGTAGGCATAGCGGGAGTATCCGGATCCGGAAAATCATCGCTGGCGCTCGGCATTCTATATGCGGAGGGCTCAAGGCGGTATTTGGAATCCCTTTCAACCTATACAAGGCGGCGCATGACCCAGGCAGAAAAAGCGCAGGTAGACGAAGTGCTTTATGTGCCTGCGGCGCTTGCGCTGCGCCAAAGGCCGGGCGTTCCCGGCATACGCAGCACATTCGGAACAGGTACTGAACTGCTGAACAGCCTGCGCCTGATGTTTTCAAGGCTGGCAAGCCACAGATGCCCCAACGGGCACTATGTTGAACCGTCACTTAACGTTGCGGCAGAGCTTGAACTGGTATGCCCGGAATGCGGCGAGCACTTTTTTGCACCGGGCGCCGAGGAGCTTGCCTTTAACAGCCAGGGCGCATGCAGAAAATGCGACGGCACCGGGATCGTGCGCATCGTTGACGAATCCACGCTTGTGCCGGATGAGAGCCTGACGATAGACGAAGGCGCTGTTGCGCCGTGGCAGACGCTGATGTGGTCGCTTATGAAAGACATTGCCCGCGAGATGGGCGTTCGAACGGACGTGCCTTTTAAAGAACTGACTCAAAAGGAACGAAACATCGTTTTTCACGGCCCGGCAGAAAAGAAGCATATCGTATACCAAAATAAGACAAGCGGCGCTGCGGGAGACATGGATTTTACCTATTTTAACGCCACATACACCGTCCAAAACGCGCTTTCAAAAGTAAAAGACGAAAAAGGCATGAAGCGGGTAGAAAAATTTTTAAGGCAGGACATATGCCCGGACTGCGGCGGCACAAGGCTTTCCGAAGCCGCACGGGCGCCGAAGCTGCGCGGCATATCCCTTGCGGACGCCTGCAAAATGACGCTTTCAGAGCTGACCGAATGGGTAAACGGCGTGCCTGCATCCCTGCCGCAGGAGATGCGCCCCATGGCGCAAAGCATCTGCGATTCTTTTCAGGATGCGGCAAAGCGGCTGACTGATCTTGGGCTGTCTTATCTCACGCTTGACCGTGCGGCGTCAACGCTTTCCACGGGAGAACGCCAGCGTATGCAGCTTGCGAGAGCTGTGCGCAACCGCACCACGGGCGTGCTCTATGTATTGGACGAGCCGTCCATCGGGCTGCACCCCTCAAATATGGAAGGACTGACAGGCGTTATGAACGACCTGCTTTCAGACGGCAACACCGTTATTCTGGTTGACCACGATATAAATGTGCTGAAAGAGGCGGATTGGCTGATAGAACTCGGCCCGGGTGCGGGCGCAGACGGAGGAACGGTCATAGCCGAGGGAAGCATAGACGATATAAAGAAATCTCCCGGTTCTAAAATAGCGGGATTTCTGACCGGCGATAAAGTAATCCGTATCGGGAACCATATTCCGGCAGAAAACATGTTTGCGCTTGGCACGATACATCTTTCCACCTCCGAGATACACACGGTAAAGCCGCTGGAGGTTGATATTCCCAAAGGACGAATGACCGCAGTAACCGGCGTATCCGGCTCAGGGAAGACAACGATGGTGCTGGAAAGCCTGATACCCGCACTTGAAGCGGATATTAAAGGCATCGCGCTGCCGAGCCACGTAAAGCACGTATCTGCAAACGGCATACAGCAGGTAAAACTGATAGATGCCACGCCGATCGGCATAAACGTGCGCTCCACGGTTGCCACCTATGCCGACGTGCACGACGAACTGCGCAAGATATATGCCAAGACCGATGATGCGAGATCAAAAGGATATAAGGCGGGCGACTTTTCCTACAACACGGGAAAACTGCGCTGCCCCGTATGCGACGGCACAGGAACGATCAGCCTTGATGTGCAGTTTTTACCCGATGTGGATATCCCCTGCCCCGAATGCGGAGGCGCAAGATATTCCAAAGACGCGGGACTGATACGCAGATACCCCAAAAATTCGGAAAGCGGGTACACACTGCCCGAACTCATGGATATGAGCGTGGACGAGGCGCTGGCGGCATGTGACGATCTGCCGAAAGTGAAGCGCAAACTACAGGTGCTGCATGATCTGGGGCTTGGATATCTGACGCTCGGAGAGGAAACGCCGAGCCTTTCCGGCGGCGAGGCACAAAGGCTGAAGCTGGCAAGCGAAATGGGAAAAGGCCAATCCGACAGCATATTTGTGTTTGACGAACCTACGATAGGACTGCACCCGCTGGACGTGGAAACACTGCTTAAAGTTTTTAAAGGGCTGATAGACAGCGGCGCAACCGTTATCGTAATAGAACATGACCTTGACGTGATCCGAAACGCTGATTATGTGATAGATATGGGCCCGGGCGGAGGCGCCGAAGGCGGCAGGATTGTAGCGCACGGCACACCGGAAGAGATATGCGAATGCGAAGAGAGCAAAACGGGATATTATCTGAAGCAATACATGCAAAAATCCGAATAGAAAAGCAAAGATTTACAGGGGCGGTGAAAACATGGAGCAGAAATTGAATACCGAGCAGATTGCCGCAGTCACTACCACAGAGGGGTTTGTGCGCGTTATAGCAGGCGCCGGTTCGGGGAAAACGAGGGCGCTGACGCACCGCTTTGCCTTTTTGGTAAACGAGATGGGCATACTGCCCGAGAATATCCTTTGCGTGACTTTCACAAACAAAGCCGCCAATGAGATGCGCCGGCGCATACATAATCTGATCGGGGACAATGACACCGGCTATATAAACACGTTCCACGGATTCTGCGTTGCCGTTCTGCAGGAGGACAGCTATGCCGTGCAGTACCCCAAAAACTTCCTTGTGCTTGACAACAGCGATATTGATTCCATGCTGCGCATCATTTATGAAGAGCGCGGCCTTACGCTTAGGGATATGACTTTTGCGGACGCCAGAGATATGATAGAGATACAAAAGCTGTTCAAAAAGCCTGAATACTATCTGGATATGATCGGCATGTCTCTTGAAGCGCTGCATGAAAAATACCTAAATGCAGCGGACAAAAACGATATCATTTTTTACGGTTATCTTTATCAGGAGAAAAAATGCTTTGGTCTGGATTATAACGACCTGATCAAATTCACGCTCTATATTTTTGCGCAAAACGATGATATACGCCTGAAATGGCAGAAACGCCTTGCTTATATCATGATAGATGAGTTTCAGGATATTGACGCGCTGCAATATGAACTTATGGAAGTGCTGTGCGCGCATCATAAAAATCTGTTTATCGTTGGAGATCCCGACCAGACGATATACACGTGGAGGGGTGCAAACGTTAAATATCTGCTGGAATTCGACAGACATTTCCCAAATACAAAAACGGTAATGATGCTCAAAAACTACCGCTCCACGCCGCAGATTCTTGCGGCGGCAAATTCGCTTATCGCCCAAAACAAGCACCGAATTGAAAAAGAGCTTATCCCCGTTCTCCCGGACGGCAAAAAGCCCGTGTTCTGCTTTGCCGGAAATTCTGAGGAAGAAGCAAAGTGGATCGTTTCAAAGATAAAAGAATTACATGACAGCGGCGTGGATTACCGGGATATAACCATACTCTACCGCGCGCACTATGTTACACGCCCGATAGAGGAAGCGCTGCTTACAGAAAAGCTGCCTTACCATATCTACAGCGGCGTTCCGTTTTTCGGACGGGCAGAGATAAAGGACGCGCTGAGTTATCTGCGCATGATCGTTTCACAGGACGATCTTTCTTTCCGCCGTGTAATAAATACGCCCAAACGCAATATGGGCAGGCGGCGCATGGCATACCTTGAAGAATATGCCGAAAAGAACGGCTGCACGCTGTATACTGCTTTGAAACAGACTGTTGACGACGATATATTCAGAGGCACAAAGGCACGCGCATTCATAAGCCTTACAGAAGATTTTTCCAACGGATATGAAGACCGCGCGGTATCAGATCTGCTTGCCGCGATCTTAAACGAGAGCGGCTATGAAAAAATGCTGAGAACAGAAGGAAGCCAGGAACGGCTGGATAATCTGGCGGAGCTGAAGCAATCCGTGCTTGAATATGAGACGAGCTGCGGAGAGGAAGCCACTGTATTTCACTATCTTGCGCACGTTGCGCTGTTTACGAACAATGATGTTGAGGACAATTCCGATAAAGTAAAACTGATGACGGTGCACGCCGCGAAAGGGCTTGAATTTTCTTATGTAATGCTCTGCGGAATGAACGAGAGCGTATTTCCGTCCAGAAAAATAAAAGACCTGCTCGGCATGGAAGAGGAAAGGCGGCTTGCTTTCGTTGCGATGACGCGCGCGGAAAAGGGGCTGTACCTCTCCGGCGCAGAGGGATATAATTTTGACGGTTCGCCGCGTTATCCCTCCCGTTTCATTCTGGATATAGATGACGAACTGCTGGAATATGATAATAAGCCCGCCGATTCCCTGATTGCCGATGCGAAAGAATACATTGCACTGCGTGAAAAATATATGCCGGAAAATCTGGAAAGCGAGCTGCTGCCCGCAGGCGCGAAAATACGCCACGAATACCTTGGCGAAGGCAGCGTTTTGGATATAGATACAGACAAAGGCGCATATCTTGTACAGTTTGATTCGTTACCAACGCCGAGAGCAATATCCTTTCGCGTAAAGCTTACACAGTTATAGATCAAACGGGAAAACAGATTGATAAGCAAATGAAAAACATGGAACAGATCAGAAGATTTAAAGGCAAAAGCCTGCTTGCTTTTCCAAAGGATTATACGGTGATTGATATTGAAACGAGCGGGATCTCGCCAACAGACAGCGAAATCATAGAGATCTCCGCCGTCCGTTACAGGAATTGTGAAAAAACAGATGAATTTTCCACACTTGTAAAGCCCCAAAAACGAATAAGCTATTTTATTACGCAGCTAACCGGGATCACAAATGATATGGTCAGATACGCGCCGGATATCGCGTGCGCTACAGCGGCGTTTTACAATTTTATCGGCAAGGATATTTTAATGGGCTACAATGTGAATTTTGACATTAATTTTCTCTATGACGGCCTGATGAGATATCACGATATACCGCTGCGCAACGATTTTGTAGATGTGCTGCGGTTTGCAAGAAAAGCACTGCCAAAGCTCAGCAACAGGCGCCAGACGACCGTTGCCGCCTATTACGGAATCAATATATCAGGGGCGCACCGCGCGCTGAATGACTGCGAGATCTGCAACGCTTGCTACAACGAACTGAAAAAAGAAGATGCGTTAAACCGGATAAAAAAATTATAAAAGACCCTCCATGGTATAGCTTGTTTACCATAGAGAGTCTTTTTCTAACGCCTGTTTATAATTGCATAGGCAAAAATCTGTTTACCGCTGCATTTTCTTTTTACGCTTATTCTGCCGAGGTGGTCACTTTTTCAACATCGGCAAGTGAATCGGGAACGGCTATTCCCAGCTGAGAAGCAACATCTGTATTCAAAACGCTGAAGCTGTCCTCAACCGTAACGACCGGATATGTTGCCGCGGACTGCCCGCCGAGAACGTCAACGGCGATCTGGCCGGTGCGTTCGCCGAGCGCAACATAATCTATGGAAGCGGAGGCAAGGCAGCCTTTCCTTACCTGTTCGATCTCTGAGCCGTAAACGGGTATGCCCGCCGTATTCGCCTGCTCAAGAACCACGCTCATATTTTCTACAACATTATTATCCGTAAGATTTGTAATGGCGTCCACCTCCGTTACGATAGAGGCGGCGACGGAAGCAAGCTCGGAAGCGTCCGTAATACCCCTTTCAACAACGGTTATACCGAGCGGTTCGCACTGCGCTTTCAGCCTTTCAAGCTGGCTGAGTGAATTTGATTCGCTCGTTGTGTAGATCACGCCGAGGCTGGTAAGATCCGGCTGGAGTTCCTTTATGAGTTGGAGCTGACCCGCTATATCAAACGAATCCGCCGTACCGGTACAGTTATTGCCGGGAGCCTCCATGGAATTCACAAGATTTGCGGCAACGGGATCGGAAACCGCGCAGAAAATAACGGGAATATCTGCCGAAGCGCTCTGCACTGCGGAGTACGCCGCGATAGCCGCCGGCGTTGCAACGGCGATAATCATATCGTAACCGCCCGCAGCCATTTGGGCAGCATAGCTCTGGCAATCCGCATCCGCACTGCCGCTGGAGCCGATCTGCACATCATACGAGATACCTGCCGAGTCAAGCGCGTTCTTAACGCCCTGCGTACAGTTATCAAGGCTGGAGTGCGTCATATACTGCAAAATTGCAACCTTTTGAACAGATGCGTCATTCGTGCCGCTCTCACCGCCGTCCGACGCACAGCCGGCAAACAGAGACACAAGAAGCAGGGCACTTAGCAAAACAGATAAAAATTTTTTCACGATCAAATCCTCCTAAAATTTGGCGTTTTTTATCCTCTCGGCGAACACACGGGTGTCAGCCGGAATGATACAATGTTCTTCGAAACAGTCCGAATCTTTGATTTGGTTACTGTTTCGTGAGGTTATTATTACGCATCTGCGAGCGGAAAAGTGCGAGCAGGCGCGTAACAATGTTCTCGTTGCGGTCAAAATCTTTGATTTTGGGTACCGCAGAGGTTATTTAGCCGAGCATGGCGAAGCCTTGCGAACGCCAATGTTCTCCGAAACAGTCTAAATCTATGATTTAGTTACTGTTTCGTGAGGTTATTATACCACTAAATCATATGCAGTTTCAAGAGGAATGAGAAATCAGCCGTTTGAGGCGCAGATACATTTCCAATCCACAAAATTCTGCACTTCCTTGAAATCCTGCTCACTGAGCGTGCGAAGCTTTTTTACAAGCGCCGTCTCTTCCTTGCTGAGCCTTGCAGAAGCGGGGGCATATGCGCCGGAATCCGCTACACTGAGCATATTGCCGTCCCTGCCGCTCATTAAATAATCAACGGTTACGCCGAAATATTCCGCCAGCGCAATATATACATCGTCCTTTGGCTTCGTATCTATCTCATACCTGCGGTATGTTGCGCTTTTTATACCGAGTGCATCTGCAACCTGCTGTGATGTTACGCCCTTTTCACGGCGAAGCACTTTTAATCTTAATGCAAGTTCTGATTTTTTTTGCATAAAATCCTCTCCTTTACAGTTTATGTGATAATTATACACACAATTCGACATCAAGTCAATAATTTTCACATTCCAAATTGTAACATTTTCGTTTCAAAAGTTGACAAAATAGTTACAACAATGTATTATTGTATGGTACTTAAACAAAACTATATTTCAGCATATCGGGTTCAATTCCCGACAGCTTAAATAAGAGCGGAGATGATATTGATGAAAAAACTGCTTTGCATAGTCCTGTCCCTTTTCAGCGTTGCAGCCACCCTGCTCTGCGCCGTGCCGGCGGCAGCGCAGAATTCCTATGTAACACAGCTCAAAAACGCGGGCTTTCCCGATTCCTATACAACTCAGCTTGCCGAGCTGAAGGAAAAATACCCAAACTGGATCTTTGAGCCCATGTTTGTAGGCGTTGACTTTGACGAAGCTGTTGCACAGGAAAGAACGCCGCATTCACAGCAGCTGATACAGATGTATTCCGGCAATAACAATAAGGGATATTACTGCACCTGCTCTTCCTGCTACAAAAACGGCAGCTACGTGATCCAGGAAGGCTCCACATGGGTCTCCGCCTCGCAAAGCGCGGTAGAATATTACATGGATCCAAGGAATTTCCTTGATGAGAGATACATATTCCAGTTTGAAACGACTGCCTATGACGCCTCGCAAACGACCTCCGGTATAGAGACGATCATCAGAAACACATGGATGTATAATTCCAATATAACTTATAAGAACAGCAACGGCACTACACGCACCTACACAAGCTCAACCTACCCGAACGGTGTAAAATATTCACAGGCTATACTGAATGCAGCCAAAAACAGCGGCGTAAGCGCATATTACCTTGCTTCCAGAATCGTACAGGAGGTTGGCGGCAAAACGAATTCCGCCGGCGGTGCAAGCGGCACGAATTCTACCTACCCCGGCATTTACAATTATTACAACATAGGCGCAAATACCGGCTATCTTGACGGGCTCAGATGGGCCGCTACATCCGTGGCAGACAATAAAACGAATGTGAACGCCAATATGAGAAGCGCCGCAACGACAAACTCAAGTTTAATCGTAACCGTTCCCTCCGGCACTACCGTTTCCATCCTTTCCACGACCGGAACACAGGCGGACGGATACAAATGGCACCGCGTTACCGCTACGGTAAAAGGCAGGTCTTACACAGGCTATATACGTTCCGATCTGATAGGCGACGCCTATAACAGACCATGGACAAACCCTTACGATTCCATAATAAACGGCGCCGTATATATTGCGGAAAACTTTTCACAGGATCAGAACACGGGTTACCTGCAAAAATTCAATGTTAATCCCGAATCCTCAAACATGTACGCACACGAATACATGGCAAACGTGCAGGCGCCGTCTTCAGAAGCGCGCAATACTTACAACGCTTACCGTGAAGCCGGTGTGCTTTCCGCTGAAAGAACGTTTATCATTCCCGTTTTTGACAATATGCCCGGCGACGAACTGCCGGCAGTGCGGAACGTTAAAGTAACGAACATCACTTCTACCAGCGCCACGATATCTTACAACAAGGTAAGCGGCGCAGACGGGTATGAGATACAGTTCTATTACGACGGCGCATGGCATCATTACGTCAATACGGGCTACAATTCAAAGGTGTGGTCAACGTTTTCGCCCTCCTCCACATACACCCTGCGGGTGAGGGCATACAGATTATTCGGTGACACGGTTTTATACTCGCCGAACTGGTCGTCCACGGTAAAATTCCAAACTTTAGCTGACCCCGAAAAACTGCCCGCCGTTAAGAATGTAACATTTTCAGACATAACATCGGACAGCGTCAAGATCTCTTACGATAAGGTAACCGGCGCCGACGGTTATGAAATACAGTACCTGAACGGCAGCGGCGAGTGGAAGCACTATGTAAATACAGGCTACACTTCAAAAGTATGGTCCGGGTTCGACGCCGATTCGCCGTACACCATAAGAGTAAGAGCATACGGGATCGTGAACGGCACTGTAATCTACTCGCAGAACTGGTCCGGCACATATACCTTTACCACGGCGGCCGAAGGCTTTGTAGATCTCCCCGCCGTGCAAAATATTTCCGTTACGAATACCACGGCAAACAGCGCCAACATCTCTTACAACAAGGTAAGCGGCGCAGACGGGTATGAGATACAGTTCTATCTGAACGGCAAATGGAAGCATTATGTAAATACGGGCTACTATTCCAAGACGTGGAGCGGGCTCTCTACTTCCACCAAATTCCAAATGAGAGTCAGAGCGTACAGGATCATAGACGGCACGATCGTTTACTCCACAAACTGGTCTTCAACAGCAAGCTTCTCCACAAAGCCCACCAAGGTCACCGGCGTGAAGACAACAGCTCGTTCCGAAAACGGCACCTCGCTTACGCTCACATGGAATGCGCAGACGAACGCAGACGGATATACCGTATACAGACTCAGCGGCTCAAGCTGGACGGCGATCGCCACGATCAGCGGCGGCGCCAACAATTCCTACACCGTAAGCGGCCTGACTCCCGATACCTCCTATTCCTTTAAAGTAAGGGCGTACAAGACCGGCACGGGCAACCTGGGCGCGTTCAGCGACGCGCACAGCACGAGTACGCTTGTAAACGGTTCGAGCATTGCGCAGGTCAAAAATATCGTCACCTCAAACACAACGGATAACAGCGTAAATATCGCTTATGACCGAGTATCCGGCGCGGACGGCTATGAGATACAGTTCTATCTGAACGGCGAATGGAAGCATTATGTAAATACGGGCTACTATTCCAAGACTTGGAGCGGGCTCTCTACTTCCACCAAATTCCAAATGAGAGTCAGAGCGTACAGGATCATAGACGGCACGATCGTTTACTCCACAAACTGGTCTTCAACAGCAAGCTTCTCCACAAAGCCCACCAAGGTCACCGGCGTGAAGACAACAGCTCGTTCCGAAAACGGCACCTCGCTTACGCTCACATGGAATGCGCAGACGAACGCAGACGGATATACCGTATACAGACTCAGCGGCTCAAGCTGGACGGCGATCGCCACGATCAGCGGCGGCGCCAACAATTCCTACACCGTAAGCGGCCTGACTCCCGACACTTCCTATTCCTTTAAAGTAAGGGCGTACAAGACGGGCACAGGCAATCTTGGTGAATTCAGCGACGCGCACAGCACGAGCACAGAGGCTGTTTAAAACAAAACATTGACAGAAAAGAGCTGTTTGCATGTTTGCAGACAGCTCTTTTTTATAAAATTCTTTCAGCCATGCAAAAAGACTCAGGCGAAATGCCCTGCCGCTTGCAGGATCAGCCGTTGTCATCGCCGGAGCGGCGTTTTTTCTTTTTATTCGCCCTGCTCACAAAAACGGCAACATAAGCAACAACGCACAGGACGACGGCGATCAGTATGATCTTAACGGCAGTGAGCGAAAAGAAACTTCTTACAGCGTTAACTACCGTTAAAAAAGTGGACAGCTCAACGGTCTCTGCGGCAACGAGCTGCACCTGCGCTACTACCTGATCCGCATAAATGATCTCGGCCGTGCAGACGGGATCGCCTTTCGCGACCGGCGCGCTTACGGATTCAGGCTTATCCTTTGTACGGATCACGATATTGGAACGGTCCAGCCCGCTGGGTACAATGGCGGTAACATCCTCCCCTGCAACGAGGCGCAGGGTGTCCGCATCCTTGCCGTTTTCCACCGGCACTTCGTCAAGCACCTCATTCTGCTCTATGACGGTGGAATATTTCAGGCTTCCGAACGCCCATTCAAACAGTGTTGCGGCGTCAATAAAAGAGCATTTTTCATCATAGCCGTCGTTATTATAGTCAATGACCGGCGCGCCCAACACAACTGCAAGGTAATTATATCCGTCTTTGCTTGCCGTGGTGATCACACAGTAGCCCGCCTGCGAGGTGGAGCCTGTTTTGATACCTTTTGCATATTCGTAATAATAGGAGAGATACCCGCGGCGCAGCATAAGATTTGTATTATAATAGGTCATTCCGTCATATTCATATTCAACGGTGTATGCAATCTTTGTGAAAGTTGAATTTTTGAGCGCGTCCAGCGTGATCGTAGCAAGGTCTGACGCAGTGGTGTAATGATTTTCATCATGCAGGCCGTCCGGATTGACGAAATTCGTATTCGTGCACCCGAGCGACTTTACGTAATCATTCATCATTTTAACAAAATATTCCCTTGTGCCGCCCACAAATTCGGCAAGCACCTCAGAAGCGTCACAGGCGGAGTGAACCATATTCAGATACAACAGCTGCTCAACCGTAAGCGTATCCCCTATCTCCAGACCGGCGACCTGCGCGCCCGTGCCGAGCAGGATATTGAAAGCCGATTCGGACACGGTGACCTGCTGCTGAAGATCATCCACATTATTGAGCGTAACCATAGCCGTAACGATCTTGGTGAGCGAGGCGGGGTACATCCTTTCATCCTGATTTTTCTGCGCCACAACGGGGTAAGTATCGTCATCCAGGTTGATAAGCATATAAGCCTGTGAATACAGCTCCACATCGGGCTGGTAGACGGCGGCATCGGCACAAAACGCAAAGCCGAAAAGCGAAACACATGAGATCATCAACGCAAGAAAAACACTGAGAAACCTTTTCATACTCTTGACACCTTTTAGAATTAAATATATTATATAAATATCGCTTGGATATTAAACTCTGATTAATATTCTATCATTTTTGCAAGTGATTTAAAAGCAGTATTTTATTAATTTTAGGTGAAATTTATGATTTATGTTACGGGCGACACCCATGGGGACATTTCCTGGTTCAAAAATTCCAAGCTTAAAAAGCTGGGTGAAAAAGACACGCTTATCGTTTGCGGGGATTTCGGCTTTTTGTGGGACAACAGCGAGCAGCAAAAGAAAAACCTTGAGATCCTGAAAAGCAAGAAATACACGATATGCTTTGTGGACGGCGCGCACGAAAATTTTGACATTCTGAATTCCTACACGCCTTACCGCTGGAAAGGCGGCAACACGCACAAAATAGCGGACAATATCTACCACCTGATGCGCGGCGAGGTCTTTACGCTTGAAAACAAAACTTTCTTTGTTATGGGCGGCGGCGAGAGCGAGGACCGCGATATGCGCGAACCCGGTATTTCCTGGTGGGAAGAGGAGATGCCGAGCGCAGAGGAGATCAAAAACGCCGAGGATAATTTAAAATTCAACGAATACAGGGTAAATTACATTCTTACTTATGAGGCGCCGGCGATCGCAAAGGATTTCCTGAAGCTCCACACAAATCAGGCGGCAAAGCTTTCGCCGCTGAACACCTATTTGCAGGAGCTGATGAAAAACGTTGAATACTACCACTGGTATTTCGGCTCACTGCATACGGATCAGCAGATCACAAGCCGCATGACGGCGGTGTTTAACAAGATATACGAATTAAAATAAAGAAAGAAGTGCTGTAAATGGCTTACGAGGTGCCGGAAAGGCTTAAAAAACAGCTTGATTTTATATTGCAGGCGGACGCGGAAAAGGAGATCGTGCGCCGCACGCCGCTTTCAAGCGGAAAAAGATACGAAAACGATTCCGAACACGCCTGGCACATGGCGCTCATGGCGATACTGCTCAGCGAATATGCGAATGAAAAAATAGACCTGCTTAAAACGGTGACCATGATCCTGATCCACGATATCGTTGAGATAGACGCAGGCGATACATATTGCTATGATTACGAATCCGCAAAAACACAAAAAGAGCGCGAGCTTAAGGCTGCGGACAGGCTCTATGCCCTGCTGCCCGAAGATCAGGGAAAAAAGCTGCGCGGGCTGTGGGAGGAGTTTGAGGCGAACGAAACGCCGGAGGCCAATTTTGCCCATGCCATGGACTGCTTGCAGCCGACTATGCTCAACAGCGCGTCCGGCGGCATATCCTGGCGTGAAAACGGCATCAGGCTGAGCCAAGTGCTTAAAAGGAACGCATACACAAAAAAAGGCTCAGAAGCGCTGTGGGATTACCAGCTCAACGAGCTTATCTTAAAAAATGTTGAAAAGGGCAATATCAAAGGAGAATAGACCGCCGGCAGAAAACGGCGTTCACATGCGATTGCACGGATTGCCTGTAATCATAACCACCAGTTGAACTGGTGGTTATGATTATGGGCGGTTTTACCTCTCTTGCTTAAGCATATCGGGTTCGGCTCCCGGCAGCTTAACCGCTTTCATAAGCAGGCGAACGTAATCCACACACCATACGCCGTCCTTAAAAAGAGACGGTCTGCAAATCTCTGCAGCATCACGGATGATCTGATCTTTATCTTTTTCGGCAACGCCGTTAAACGCAGTTGTGACAAACATTCTGATCCAGTTCTCAAGCCCGTTCGCTCCGTTCTGAGGCGTAGGGCGGTCATACAGACGGGCGTATTTCACCTTAAAGCCGTGCTTTTCAAGTATAGGCGCAAATTCGCCTATGGAGCGGAAGTTAAAATCCTGCCTGTATTCATAGCCGTATTTATCAAAGGCTTTATAAAGCGCCTTATGCACGGTATCTGCGCAGCCCTTGCCGCCGAATTCAAACACGAGTTCGCCGCCCGGGTTAAGATTTGCGGCAATATTTTCTATTAATTTATCCTGATTTTCGATCCAGTGAAACACGGCGTTTGAAAACACCGCGTCCGCTTTGCTTTCAAGCGTAAAGGTACAGGCGTCCTCACACAAAAATTCAACATTCGGGCAAAGCTGTTTTGCCTTTTGGAGCATTTGAGGCGACTGATCTATACCGATTACTTTGTAGTTTTTCGCAAGCTTTTGCGTAAGCGCCCCGTTGCCGCAGCCGAGATCCACAACGAAACTGCCGGGGGGAACCGTGATCAGATCCAGCAGTTTTTCACCGTACTGATGCACAAATTTAAAATTCTCAGAATAATTTCGTTCATCCCATTCTTTTTTCAAAAAAACACCTCATTTCTTGATCAGATCAATCATTGTCATATAATGCAAAATCTCGAATTCCGGCGGATAACTGCCAAGCATTTTCAAATGTTCTTTCTCAAAAGCACTGATTGTGTACAGCGATAGCGAAGCGTCAATTCCACGGCAGGCTTTAATCCTGCCGTTCCAGCTTTCCGTTGTAAAAGGCACCGGAATATCCGCACCATACAAGACAGCAGGCTTGAAATACCTTTCCGCACCGTGAGGGCACATTACCTTTTCCCTTTTGTATCCGCACCCGCTCCACAAAGGGTTATATTTTAAAATAAGTTCTTCTGATTTTGCAGCGATCTCATCTTCGTTTGGAAGCCAGTTCATATGCAGGATCAAGAAATGCCCGCCGTTTTTCAGCAATCTGTATATCTTCTGAAACAGCCTATCTTTATCAAAATACATAAAACACTGGCATGCTGTTACAACATCAAACGAATCATTAGGCAGATCTAAATCTTCTGCTGAGGAAACGATGTATTGAATCTCCATCCCTCTGCTTAATTCTTTTGCATATTTGATCTGATTTTCTGAAAGATCTGCTGCGGTAAAATGTGCGCCGTATTTATACAGATTGCGCGGCAGAACGCCGGTGCCGGTTCCTATATCAAGCACTTTTTGCCCCTTTGTGCAACAGCCAAATTCTAAAATTCTGCCATAGAATGCAGGCGGGTAGATATCACGGTATTTTGCGTAATCGGCAGCCGCTCTGCCCCAGTCAAACGCTTTGCCGGAATCTATATTCTTATTTTTCATACTTTCACTTCCTTTTTGAGGGAATAAAAGGAAAGCGGCATACCGTCCGCCTCGGTCTTAAGATCTTTAATTCCAAGCGGTATATAATACTCTTCCGGGGTGCAAGAGTTCATGCCTATTTTTTGCATAACTCTGCCGGAGCCGATATTCTCCGTGATATAACAGGCGTAAAACGCGCGCACGCCGATCTCTTCAAACAGAAAATCACGTACCGCCGCTGCCGCCTCGGTCATGATCCCGTTATTCCAATATGCGCTATCCAACGTCCAGCCGAGGTAGGCAATATCATCAACAAGCTTAACAACCTCTATGCTGCCGATCATTTTGCCGTTATGAACGATTGCCCAGTGATACTTATCGCCGTTTTCGTACTGCGCCGCCCACATTTTACATACGGCTTTGGAATCGTTGATACTTGTGTGTGCGTTCCACGAAACATACTTTGCCACTTCTTCTTTTTTTGCATATTCATAAATATCCCTGAAATCGCTTTCTTTGATCTCTCTGAGCAGCAGCCTTTCGGTCTTAATGGTCTGCGTGCCCTTGTGGATTAACATTTTATCACTTCCTGAAATAAAAATAACCGCTGACGAATGCTCATCAGCGGTTTTATATATGGATAAAGATGTATCCGAACCCGTTAATGAACACAACAAAGAGACCCTACGAGCATAAGCTGCATAAGGCGGTTTGATCTGTTGCGTTCAAAACGTGTTGAAAACATAGCCGTTATATCCCTTCGTGAATTTATTTAAGTGTAGCAAAAAAGCTAAGATTTGTCAACACCGGGCTTCTTTTTGCCCGTGAATCTTGCATTGACGACATAGATGCCGATGCAGACGAGAACGAGTGAAACCAGATTTTTGAGGCTGAATGCCTCCCCTGACTCACCGAGAAAAGCGGCCGAGAGCAGAACGCCGAAAACGGGATTCATAAAACCGATGACAGACACGCGCGACACGGGATTATATTTGAGCAAAAGTCCCCAAACGGTGTATGCCACCGCGGAAATGAGCGCGAGGTACAAGATTGCGAGCACACTTTGTATTTCAAGGCGCATATGCACCCTGCCGCCTGCAAGCGCGGCTAAGGCCGCCATAACGATACCTCCCGCCAAAAACTGCCAGCCGGATAGCATAACGGGGTCTTCGTTTGCAGAAAACCTTTTGATCAGCACGCCGGAGACAGAATAGGCAAAGGCGGAAAGGATGATCGCGCCCTCTCCGTTCAGCGCAAAGCCGCCGAAGCCGCCGGCCTCAAAATGGATAAGCACAACGCCCGCAAAACCTATAAGAACGCCGATAAGCTTTGGCGCGGTCAGTTTTTCCATTTTAAATACTACGGCGGAAAGAAGGAGCGACAGAAATACATTCAGCGCAACAAGTATGCTGGATTTTACGCCGCTGGTGTGCGCAAGGCCGATATAAAACGCCGTATACTGCAAGACCGTTTGAAACAGACTGAGTAAAAGGCAATGCCCGATCTCCGTTTTATTCCTCGGATAAAGCGGCTTTTTAGCAATGAGCGAGCCGAAGAGGATAACGAGCGCGCCCGCAAGCGAAAAACGTATGCCGGCAAAGAGGATCTGCGACGCTGTATCGCTTTCGGCGATCGAAAACATTTCGTAGCCGATCTTGACCATGGGAAAAGCGCTGCCCCACAAAAAGCAGCATAGCAGCGCGAGCGGCACCATGATATAAAGTTTTGACAGCTTTGATCTATTCATTGAAACCGAATACCCTGTTATAGATGATTTCCACATCGCTTTCCTCAAGCACGGTTGGATTTGTAAGAAGCTTTGCGGGATTTACACTTTTCACAAACGCCTTTACCGTAGCGGGATCCGCTTTCGGCGCGGGCAGTTCGAATTCATCCAAAAGCGCACGGAAAGCGGCTGCGCCGCCCTTTGAATCCTTTGCGCCGAGCAGAACGCCGAGCTCATCGAGCGTATCCAGCACATAGGCGCGCCCTCTTGGGTCGTTTACACGCTCATTGTACAAATTCATATACTTCCAAATTTCCGCAAGGCAGACGGCAACGGAATGCCCGTGCGCCGTGGAGCAGTTCATTGTGAGGTTATAGCACATGGCATGCGCGGAAGTGGTAGACGTGATATGAATTGCCTTGCCGCCGTAATAGGACGCCATCAGCATGCCGCGGTTGGCGACGTCCTCATTCGCGATATAGCCCGCCTTGTTTTCAACGAAAAGGCGGATCGCCTTTGCCGCATATCCCCTGCTTTCCTCATTGCTTTTAACGCTCCAGTAACTCTCTATCGCGTGACTCAGCGCATCAAGGCAGGTGGCGCGGCGCTGATAGGGCGGCACGGTCTTGATAAAGCTTTCGTCCAGCAAAACAAAATCCGGCAGAAAAGCATCGTTGGACACGGAATGCTTTACATTTTCGTTTACATAGAACACGGAATACTTTGTTGCCTCAGACCCCGTGCCCGAAGTAGTGGGAATCGCAAAAAAGCCGATATCATTATCCTGCATAGGTTCTGTGAGCGCCGTTTTCGGATCGTTTGTGACAAGCAGCTTGATCATCTTGGCAGAATCCAGCGGGGAGCCGCCGCCCGCGCCGATCATAAAATCGCAGTTTTCCTTTTTAAAAAGCGCGGCGGCGTCCAGCATATCCTCAAATCTGGGGTTCGGGCGAATATGATCAAATACCACAAGATCAAAATTAGAACGCAGATATTCAAACGCCTTTGTTTTCTGAAAAGAGCTGCCGCAGCAAAGAAAAGGCTTCTTGCAGGAAGAAACCTTTTCAAATTCATCAATATTCTTTAAGATAACGCCTTTAGTCCGCATTTGCAAGCCACTCGTATTCATCAACGTAGATTCTTGTTTTATCCCACGGATCGCCGTCCAGATGACGGATGAGCCAAACGTAATACATCTCATAGCCGGGCGCAGTGACCTGCTGGTGCGCGTTGCCGCCTCTTATACAAAGGCAGTCACCGTTCATAACTTTATAAGGCGTGTCGCCCTCAAAGCCGGCGCCGAAGCCCTCCGGACGGTCAAAACAGTAATAATAAAGCTCGGGCTGCGGGTGGTGATGCGGCGGGTAAGAGGTCCACTTGCCCGGCTGACCGAACACCTCGCCCATGACCATATTGGAATAGGGGGCGTTATCCAGATCAAACATGGTAGAAACGATCCTGTGGCCTGCACCGCCCCACTGCCCTTTGCCGAATTCCTGATACAGGCAGTTTTCCGGGTTGTAGAAAACAGGCTCCCAAGTTCTGTCATTATCCGTTTGCTGAACAAGGACTTCGCTTTCCGCAAGCGCGGTAACCGTTGCCTTTACCTGCTTGGGGAAATGAACCGCATAGGGCTTTTTCTCAAACGGATTTGCCCTTTTGCAGGTTTCGTCAATACTGTTTCCCACTTTAAAATTGACTTCGCCGGAAAGGAGCAGCACGGCGCATTCGTTCTGCTCTTCGCAAAATTCAAGCGTTTCGCCCTTTTTAAGCTTTTTAACATAGATGTCCATCAACATCTCCGGGTTGACGCCCTTCATTTCGCAAAGAACCTTTTTGCCGTTTTCATCAAATTCAGGTCTGTAGATCACAAAAAATCATCCTCCGTTTTATTTCATTATAAATGAATAAATGTCTTCATAAACTTCTTCTTTATTCAGCTCGTTCAGCACCTCGTGGCGGCATTCGGGATACAGCTTTTCCTCAACTGCCGTGTGGCCGCTTTGAAGAAGTTTATTATACACCTCATCAATACCCTTTGCATATTCGCCGACGGGGTCTTCCGCTCCGCTGATGAGCAGAATGGGCAGGTCTTTTCTTACCTTTTGATACCATTCGTCACTGTTGGCGGCGGTATTCAGATGCAGCAGATCCGCCATGCCTTTGATCGTAAACAGATAACCACAGAGCGGATCCGCAATATATTGATCAACGATTGCCTGATCCCTTGTGAGCCAGTCATAGGAAGTGCGCTTTTCAAACTTAACGTTATATTTGCCAAAGGCAAGCTTATCCATAAATTCCGAACGGTGGTGCGCGCCTTTGATATGTGCGATCAGATCGGCGACTTTGATCCCGATCCCGGCGGCGTCATTCGTTCCGCCCGTGCCCATATAAACGCTTGCGCTGCTGAGTTCGGGGTATCTTGCGTCAAAGCAGCGCACAATGAACGAGCCCATCGAGTGCCCGAACGCAATATGCTTAACGGCGGGATAAGCTTTTCTCATACATTCAAAAACAGTTTTATAATCTTTAATCAGACCGAGCCAGCCGTCTTTCTTCCCGAAAAAGCCAAGCTCTGCACGGTTCTGATTGGAGAACCCGTGATTTGCCATATCGTGCATAAAAACAGCAACGCCGTTGGAAGTTAAGTAAGTTATAAAATCCGTATATCTTTCCATATGCTCCGCCATGCCGTGGTGGATAGCCACTGCGGCTTTTGCCTGCGTTTGGGGCAGAAACTGCCTGCCGTGGATCTCACACACACCTGTTGCCGATTTGAAAGAAAAATCCTTCGTCTGCACAAAAACACCTCTTTCCGCGTGCCGTAAACGGCTGTATAAAACCTTATTTATAAATTTATATTATCACATTATGCCGGTAAAATCAAACTTCGGTATATAATCTTCATCCGCCGAAGATAGCTCCTGCACAAACACGTTTTGCAGCCCCGAAGAAACGGCGTAATTTATCACCTTTTCATACTCGCGCTTTGTGAGTTTTCTGTTAATCTCCGGAAAGTTTTGAAGATCGCCGCACGGCGTATACTGCGCCATCAGGCTCAGATAAGCGCCGGGGAAATGATTTTTGCAAAAATCGATGATCTCAACAGCCGAATTTGTGTTCCCCGGCAGGATCAGATGACGTATGATCACGCCCTTTTTCATCCTGCCGTTCTCAAAAACGGAAACCGGCTGCTGGCGCAGCATTTCGGCTATTGCCGCTTTGGCGGTCATAGGATAATCCGGCGCGCGGCTGTATTTTTCCGCCTTGTCATTTCTTATGTATTTGAAATCCGGCAGATAGATATCGATCATGCCGTCAAGCAGCTTTAAGGTTTCCGCACTTTCATATCCGCCCGAATTATAGACGACGGGAACGGGGCATTTCCACTTTGAAAAAAGGGCGCCAAGCTGCAAGGCGTAATGGGTGGGGTTTACAAGATTGATATTTTCCGCGCCCGAATCAATAAGCCTTTCAAATATCCCGATCAGTTTTTCCCCGCTCACTTCCATACCTTTATTTTTAAGGCTGATCTCGTTATTCTGGCAGAAAACGCATTTTAAATTGCAGCCGCTGAAAAAGACGGTGCCGCTGCCGTGCCTGCCGCTTATGCAGGGCTCCTCCCAAAAATGAAGCGCCGCCCTTGCTACGCGGAAAGCCTGCGGCGAGGCGCAAAAACCGTATCTTTCACTTCTGTTTACCCCGCATTTTCGCGGGCACATCCTGCATATCATAAAAGTTCCCTGTATATATCCGCCTTTTTAAACGGCGTTTGCGCCGCCGCTTCCTTTGCCGCCCGGCTCAGGCTCATACCCCCGTCAACCAGCTTTTTGGCAAGCGCAACGGCATCTTCCAAAGAGATCTCCTGCTGCTCCTGCTTTTTGCCCTCCACGATCAGCACGAGCTCGCCTTTCAAAGCGCCGTCCGCATAGTTTTCGGCAGCCTCGGCAAGCGTGGTGCGTATCACTTCCTCATGGATCTTTGTAAGCTCGCGGACGATGGCGATCTTTCTGTTTCCGAAAGCGGCATACATATCCTTAAGCGTATTTGCAAGCTTATGCGGCGCCTCGTAAAACACCATGGTGCGTTTTTCACTTTTCAGTTCGTCAAGATGCTCGAAGCGCGATTTTTTAGCGACGCTCAAAAAACCTTCAAACGTAAATCTGCCCGTATCCATACCGGAGACGGCAAGCGCGGTCGCAAAAGCCGTAGGCCCCGGCACGGCAACAACCTCTATGCCGTATTCGGCGCACTGGGCAACAAGCTCCTGCCCCGGATCGGAAATTGCCGGCATGCCCGCATCCGTTACGATCGCGCAGTTTTCCCCACCAAGGATACGCGAGCAGATCACCTCGCCGCGCTCACGCTTATTATGCTCATAATAGCTTACGGATTCTTTTTTGATCCCAAAATGATTTAAAAGCTTGAGCGTTACGCGCGTATCCTCCGCGGCGATGAAATCCACCGCTTTCAGCGTTTCAATGCCGCGCGGCGAAAGATCCGAAAGATTGCCGATCGGCGTGCCTACAACATAAAGTTTACCTGTCATTTATCATACCCGTCCGCATAAGAGCCGTAGACCGCCAGCATCTCATCCGTAAACCTACCGTTCTCTTTTTTTATGCTGAGCTGCGGCTCTATTCTTAAAAAGGGCTTTGCATTCTTTTTGCCCTCGATCAGGAACAAAAACGGCTCCTGCCCCATTTTATCTACAACAAATCTTAATCTTTTAGGCTCAAGGCTGTACTGCCGCATAAGGCACACGGCGTCCGCCAGCCTTTCCGGACGGTGGCACATACAGAACCTGCCGCCGAATTTAAGCAGGTACGCCGCTGCCTTAACGGCGTCCTCAATATTACAGCATATCTCGTGGCGAGCGATCTTAGCGCTGTCGCTTTTTGATTCAATACCCGTTCCGACCGGCTTATACGGCGGATTCATTGTGACCAGCGAAAAGCCCTCCGCCGGAAACTCGCCGCGGATCTCCCGCAGATCGCAAAGATGCGCAACGAGCCTGCCGCCAAGGTTATTACGCGCGATACTGTGTTCTACGAGCTCTATGGCGCTTTGCTGAATATCCAGGCAGTGCACCGGGCTTTGCTCCGGGTTTCTGAGCCACAGAAACGGAATGACGCCGCAGCCCGTGCCCATATCAAGCGCTTTATCCTTATTTTTGGGGCTTGCAAAATAGGCAAGCAAAAGCGCGTCCGTACCGAAAGTATGCTCGTCGCTGACTTCAATAAAAATATCGTCTGAAAGGCGTTCTATACTTTTTGCCATACCCACGCCCCGCCTTTATTCATCATCAGACGAGAGCTTGAGCACAGCCATAAACGCCTCCTGCGGCACCTCAACGGAACCGAAGCGGCGCATGCGTTTTTTGCCCTCTTTCTGCTTTTCAAGCAGTTTCTTTTTACGTGTAACATCGCCGCCGTAGCACTTGGCAAGCACGTCCTTGCGCAGGGCTTTGACCGTTTCCCTTGCAATGACCTTGCCGCCGATCGCGACCTGGATCGGTATCTCAAACAGATGGCGCGGGATATGCTCCTTCAGCTTTTCGGCGATCCTGCGTGCGCGCGGATATGCTTTATCCGCATGGATAATGAAAGACAGGGCGTCTATGATATCGCCGTTGAGCAGCACATCCACCTTGACGAGCTTACTGCGGCGGTATTCCGAGATCTCGTAATCAAAAGAGGCATAGCCCCTTGTGCGTGATTTGAGCGCGTCAAAGAAATCATAGATGATCTCATTGAGCGGAAGCTCGTAGCTTATATCCACTCTGTCCGGCGTGATATAAGTCATATTCTTGAATATGCCGCGCCTGTCCTGGCACATATCCATGATCGCGCCCACATATTCCGCCGGAGCATAGATGCTTGCGTTGCAAAACGGCTCTTCGCAGTAATCGATAAGCGCCGGATCGGGATAATTCGTGGGATTATCTATTTCAAGCAGGGAACCGTCCGTCATATGGATCTTATACACAACGCTCGGAACCGTTGTGACCAGATCAAGATCATATTCCCTTTCCAGCCTTTCCTGAATGATCTCAAGGTGCAAAAGGCCCAAAAAGCCGCAGCGAAAGCCAAAGCCGAGCGCACCGGATGTTTCCGGCTCAAAGGAAAGGGATGCATCGTTTAACTGCAATTTTTCAAGCGCATCGCGCAGCGCCTCATAATCGGCGCCGTCCGCAGGGTATACGCCGCAGAACACCATGGGATTGACTTTTCTGTAGCCCGGCAGCGGTTCCGGCGCGGGATTATCTGCAAGCGTTACGGTATCGCCCACATGCGCGTCATGCACTGTTTTGATAGAGGCGGTAATATAGCCTACCTCGCCTGCGGCAAGCTCCGCCGTTTTTTCCATAGAGGTGGCGCGCATATAGCCAACCTCCACAACAGTAAATTCCGCTCCCGTTGCCATCATGCGCATCGTATCGCCGGCTTTGATCCTGCCGTCCATGATCCTGACGTAAACGATTACGCCGCGGTAGGAATCATAAACGGAATCAAAGATGAGCGCTTTGAGGGGCTTGTTTTCATCGCCCTCGGGCGGGCGTATCTCATTTACGATATATTCCAAGATCTGCTCCACATTCTCCCCCGTTTTGGCAGAGACGCGCGGTGCGTCAAGGCAAGGTATGCCGATGACTTCCTCTACCTCCTCCGCCACCTCCTGCGGGTGGGCGGCAGGCAGATCTATTTTATTGATCACGGGCAGGATATCCAGATCGTGATCCAGCGCAAGATAGGTATTTGCAAGCGTTTGCGCCTCCACGCCCTGCGAAGCGTCTATGATAAGCAGCGCGCCCTCACACGCGGCAAGGGAACGCGAGACCTCATAATTAAAGTCGACGTGACCGGGGGTGTCGATCAGATTGAACTCATACTTCTCGCCGTTTTTCGCCGTGTAATCCAGCTTTACGGCGTGCGCCTTGATCGTGATTCCCCTTTCGCGTTCCAGCTCCATATCGTCCAGCAGCTGATCCTGCATATCGCGCTTTTCAACGGAATCGGTCAGCTCCAGCAGCCTGTCCGCCAAGGTGGATTTGCCGTGGTCTATATGCGCGATGATTGAAAAATTTCTTATGTTTTTCCTGTTTACGGACAATTTGATTTACCTCTGTTGTTCTTTATTTCTCTTTATTTGCTATATTGCGTATTTCCCTTACTTCCTTTACGCCTTTTGAAAAAGACGTAAACAGATTCTTAAACAGACGTTTAAAATAATAATACGGCAGAAGATATTCTTTTTCTTTCAGCTGCGGATACATGCTTTGCATCTGCTGCTTTGAAGGGAATATCCTGTTTTTCAGATAGCCCAAAACACCGCCGCCGTTTGCGGCGTTATACGCCTCATAGGCAGCCGCTATATCTATGTTATCCGCCGCCCCGAAGATCGAATTTTGAATGATATCATTGAGCAACGCCGTCTGCTCTTCGGTAAGCGCCTTATCTTCCATAACGGAAAAGGAAAGAATTTTTATTTTCTCTTCAAAATCGGAAAGATTCAATTTCCCGAGCTGCCGCTGCAAAAGGGCGGTATCCATATCCGGGTTCTTTTTAAGGATAAGATACGTATCCACAAGAAAGCGCACGCCGAAGCCGCCTAAAATGCCGTGCTTATACATATGTGCAATGTGGAAAAGATACAGATCTTCCGCGCACATGATATATTCAAAGGGCTTTTCGGCAGATCTTTCTGCATGATCCCAAACGAATGAAAAATCCGGGCAAAAGCCGTATACGTCTTTAAACAGATCGCGGTGAAATTCAAACGTGTAATACGGCGCTTTCACAAAATCATCGGAATTATCGCCGTCAGACTTCATTTTATACCCGCGCTTTTTCATGATCTCCAGCAGTATATCACGCTTTTGAGGATCGTACATAATATCGATATCGCTCATCTGGCGCATGCTCTGCTTTGGATAATAATTGCGTATGACGGAGCCTTTTAAGAGCATATACCTGATCTCGTTTTTTTCAAGCTGCTCCTCTATGGCCTTCAGCTCGTTTTGCATGGCGATCAGCCGCACAAGCTCGCTTTTGGAATGATCGTTCAGCTCCCGCGCAATATCCGGCGGCAGATAGCTATAATCTATACTCTGCGCCACCATGGAATAGACTTCCTGCTTTTTGGAAAGCGCAAAAAACTGATTCCAGTCAATACCCACCGGCGGCGCGGCGGCTGTTTCACCGTTGACCGCGGCGCGCAGAACGCAAAGCAGATATTCTGTTTCAACGCTGTTTAAAACACTCATACCATCAAACTCTTACTCTTCCAAAATTCCGGCGTTTCTTAAAACATCAAGCAGCTCGCGGACATCGGCTCTTATGACGTCCTCCGGCGCGTCATACTTTTCCAGCATGGCGGCAACGATGCTGTCCTCCGTCTGCTCCGTTTTAAGCAGATTGAATATGAAATTTGCGCTGGGGTTATTGTTGATAATGCCGTTAAAGGTTTTTGCAAGCTCGCCCGTGGCGATCGCAAAATCCTTGCCGTCTATATTGCCCAGCATGATATCCTTATTGAGTTTCATTTTATCGACCCTTTCTGATAAATTTTTAGGTTATATGATTTTAAAGCGGTGCGATTCAGCAATCCCAAGCATATTTTTTCATATCCACGCAGCCGTTTTGCCTGAATCCTACGCCCTCATTATCAAGCAGAGACCGCTGTTCCGGCCAACCCGGCGCCGTTCTGCCGGCGTGGTTCACAACGCGATGGCACGGGTAATCCCCGTAAAATGCAGACATATGCAGCACGCGCCCCACAAGCCTTGCATTGTTATCCCTGCCAATCAGCCTTGCGATCTGACCGTAGGACGCAACCTTGCCTTTGGGTATCTCTTCCACCACGGATAATATCTCATAGATCAGTTTTTCATCAAGCATCATGTGTAATTAAGCACACCGCCTCCACATGCGCGGTGCGGGGGAAAAGATCAAACGCTTTCAGGCGTTTCGGGCGGTAGCCCATGCCATGCAGGATCTCAAGATCACGCGCAAGGGTGGCGCTGTTGCAGGAGACGTAAACGATCCTTTTTGCGCCGAGTTTGCTTATGATCTCCAGCAGCTGTTTTTCACAGCCCTTTCTGGGCGGGTCAACGATTACAACATCGGGTACGATGCCTTTTTCGGTCAATAGCTTTGCGCCCTCAAAAGCGTCCGCACAGATAAACTGCGCGTTTTTGATACCGTTTATCGCCGCGTTTTCCTTTGCGTTTTCGACTGCCTGTTCCACGATCTCCACGCCGTAGAGCATTTTGCACCTGTCCGCAAGGGTGAGTCCGATCGTACCCGCGCCGCAATACATATCCAGCACGGTTTCACTGCCCGTAAGCCCTGCAAATTCGGCGGCGCAGGAATAAAGCTTTTCGCACTGGGCGTGATTGACCTGATAAAAGCTTTCGGGGGAAATGACAAATTTTTTTCCGAGCAGGATATCCGTTATCTTATCGCTGCCCCAAAGCATCTTTGTTTTACTGCCGAGGATAACATTGGTCTTTTCTTTATTTATGTTGACACAAACGCTTTGAAGCCCCGGCACGGCGCCTTGCAAAAGCGATACGAGCCTGTCCGCATTCGGGATCCCGCTGCCGTTTACAACGGCGCACGCCATGATCTGCCCCGTGGCAAATGCCTTTCTGAAATAGATGTGGCGAAGCAGACCCTTGCCTGTTTTTTCATCATAAGAATCCACGCCGCTTTCCAGCGCCCACTGTTCAAACGCTTTTAAGCCGCCTGCAAATTCGGGCGGCTGAAGCCGGCAGGAAACGGCGGGAACAACGCGGTGGCTCTTAAAAGCATAAAAGCCGGCGGTGAAAGCCCCGTTTTCTATGATTACCGGGTACTGCGCCTTATTCCTGTAAAAACAGGTGTCCGCAGCCCCAACGATTTCTTCAACCTCAAGATCGATATGCCCGATCCTGCGTACATTCTGCTGCACAAAATCTTTTTTTGCCGCAAGCTCCGCAGAATACGCCATATTTCTGAACGAACAGCCGCCGCATTTATCGGAAACCGGGCAATCGGATTCTATTCTTGCGGGCGACGGTTTCAAAATTTCTTTTACAATGCCTACGGCGTAATTTTTGGTCGGTTTGATGATGTGGGCGAGGATCTCATCACCGGGAACGGCGTTTCTTACGAACACCGCCATGCCCTCATGCCTGCCTACGGAGCTGCCGAGCGGCGTTACGGAATCGATATGCAGTTTGATCTCATCGTTCTTTTTGAGCGCCAACATAAATCACCACAATATATAATAGCATATATAATTTAAAATATAAAGAAAAAATTTTAAATAAGCGGTTATGT
>CHCFR05602__coassemble_343_pt1 | contig 30218 bp, 31 predicted proteins | sample CHCFR05602__metabat2_low_PE_017 | metagenome-assembled genome bin CHCFR05602
GTTTGTGGTTATTCTTATTCTATCTTTTCTCAATCGCTTTTTCTATACATTTTTTCGGTGTCACATCTATTGTAACGCTACAGAGTTATTTTTTTATTCACTTTTTACTGCTTGACTTTATTGCGCAATACCTATATAATTATATGTAGTTATTATTTAGGAGGTTTTTCCAATGAACATAAGCAAGATCTTAAAGGTTATAGGCGCTGTTGTTGCAATAGCAGGCGCGGTTGCCGCAGTTTACTTCCTTGTTAAAAAGCTTACAGATAAGAAAGAGCCGGAATATTTTAACGACGACGATTTCTTTGAGTGCAGCAACGACCTTGAAATCATCGAGGTTGAGGAAGAGAAAAAGGAAGAAGAGCCTGCTGCAAAAGAGGCTGCCCCGAAAAAGAAAAAGGCCGCCAAGAAAGCAGACAAATAATTTAACAACCAAAACAAGAGGAGCAACAGTAAATGTTGCTCTTTTTACATTCTACAAATTTTACGGTGATAAACATGAACGGAGATTATAGTTGCGGCCTTGTGCTGGAGGGCGGCGGCAGCCGCGGCATTTTTACCAGCGGCGTGCTCGACGCTTTTATTGACGCCGGTATTGAATTCCCCTACGTTATAGGCGTTTCCGTAGGATCCTGCAACGCGGCATCATTCATAGGCAAGAACTACAGGCGCCAACATGATATAACAATCAACTACTGCAACGACAAAAGATATATGAGCGTGCAGAGCATCATAAAAAACGGGCAGTACCTGAATCTGGAATGGGATTTCGGCGAACTGACCTATGATATCATGCCGCTTGATTACGATACCTACGAAAAAAGCAACACGCTGCTTTGCGCCGTTGCAACCAATGCAAAAACCGGAAAGCCGGAATATTTTTATCCAAAAGACCTGCGCGAATACGGCTGCCCCTACCTAAAGGCAAGCTGCGCCCTGCCTGTAGCTACAAGAGGCGTTGAAATCGGCGGAGAAACTTATTTTGACGGCGGCGTTACCGACTCCATACCCCTTAAAAGAGCCTTTGAGGACGGGTGCAAAAAGGCCGTTGTTATTTTAACGCAGGTGCGCGGATTTGTGAAACAGCCGATCAAGCAGCAAAGAGCCGTGCGCAGGATACTGAAAAAATACCCCGCGCTTGCAGACGCGGTCTTAAGCAGGCATGAGATGTATAACCGCCAGCTGGAATATATTTTTGAACAGGAAAAGAAAGGCAGCTGCATGGTGATCGCGCCTGCAAGAGATCTGAACTGCAGCGCGATAGAAAAAAACACGGACAAGCTGGAGCGCATCTACCAGCTTGGACTTGCGCAGGGCAAGATGAAAACAGACGAGATCAAAGCGTTTTTGAAAGAATCATAAACAGGTAATGCGGTCAATATGGGAAAAAAGGAAGATAAAACAAACGTTATGCGCGTGCTGGACAGCTTAAAGCTGCCCTACGAGCACCGGGAATATGAAAAAAACGGCAAACTGAGCGGAGCGGACGTAGCAAGGACTTTGGGGGAAGATCCAAACTCCGTATTCAAAACGCTCGTTACCGTTGCAAAGTCAAAAAAGCACTATGTTTTTATGATACCCGTTGAGGAGGAGCTGGATCTGAAAAAGGCGGCTAAAGCCGTTGGTGAAAAGAATATTGAGATGATCGCCCAAAAAGAGCTGCTGCCGCTGACGGGATATATCCACGGCGGCTGTTCGCCCATAGGAATGAAAAAGCAGTTTCAGACCACTGCGCACGAAAGCGCGCTTATGATTGACGAGATCATGTTTTCCGCCGGCAGAGTGGGAAGCCAGGTCAAAATGAAAGTGGACGACCTGAAAAAAGCCATCCCGCTTGCCTTTGCGGATATTACAAAATAAGAACGGCTGATTTTACCGAAAGAAAAACAGAGCTGTGTTCGGCGGAGCACGGCTCTGTTTTATTTTATAGCTGACGGGAGTCGAACCCGATATTCTGAAAACGGGTCGCTTAAAACCAGTTCGGCACCCGTCAGCTATACGAATTCAGCGATTTTTTGTAATCCTCTCCCCAGTTCCGCATAGCGTCCAATATGGGCTGCAGGCTTTTGCCGAGATCGGTGAGCGAATACTCCACACGGGGCGGCACCTCCGCGTACACCTTTCTGCTGACCAGCCCGTTTGCCTCCATATCCCTGAGCTGCGCGGTGAGCACCTTTTGAGATACCGCGCCCAAGGATCTTTTAAGCTCGCCGAAGCGTTTTGTGCCGGGCATAAGGTCACGAAGAATGAGCACCTTCCATTTATCGCCGATCAAAGAGAGCGTGGTCTCTACAGGGCAAGCCGGCAGAGCTTCTTTTTTTATTTCCATTCAAACACCGCCTTTATTCAACAGTATCTTTTTGTAACTTACAGCCCTATAATACCATACATTCCGCCGGGCAACAACAGCTTTTTTGAATTTTTCAAAAATTTTTTTTTTTGCCCTCGCCCCAAAAGCCGCGCGGCTGCGCATTTGTTACCGGGCGGTAACCGCCCAAAGGTTTCCCCAAAGTAACTACGCCACGAAAAAGTGCGTACTTTACAGCGAAAGCAACTGCGCTTATAATGAAGTCAAGAGCTGAGGAAAACGGCCGTTCCCCTTGCTTTGAACAAAAAAATCAAAAGCTCGGAGGTTATCATGATGAACAAAAACACATTTAAAGCCATTGCGCTCAATAAGGGTGAAATGAATATTTATGATTTCGGCACAATAAGACTTCATGCTTATAAAACAAACGATTTTATTGATGATGAAGTTTTTGTTGCAGAAAAAGACGGCAGAGCCGTTATCATTGAATCCCCTTGTTTCTTTGATAATATTAAAGAACTGACGGAATACCTGAACGGCCTTAAGGTTGAGGGTATGCTTGTCGCTTACCACGGCGCAGGCGCCACCTTCCTGCCGAACGTGCCGAAATACGCAACGCAAAATGCCGCAGACTACTCCGAAAACGGAGGCGGTAAAGCGCTGGTAGATAATTTCACAAACGCTTTCGGCGAGATTTTTGACAATTCCATCCACAATATCACAAATATTATTGACGAGGGGAAGCTCACGATCGGCGGAATTGATTTTGTAATCAAGCAGACCGCAGAGGCGTTTGATATTGAGATCCCGGAGATCAACGCCGTTTACACCCATATGCTGGGGCACGACTGCCATTCCATTGTTGCGGGCGCGGGTCACGCGGACGGAATCATTGCCGAGCTGAACAGCTATATCAAAAAGGGCTATGATCTGATCCTGACATCGCACTACACGCCGGAGGACTTGAAAGACGCGCAAACGAAGATCGACTATCTTGAAAATCTGAAAAAGATTGCGAAAACCTGCGCGGACGCGGACAGCTTTAAAGCCGAGGTGCAGAAGCAGTACCCCGCATACAGCGGTCAGAACTATCTGGATATGACGGCAGGCTTTTTCTATGCATAATAAGATAGCGGGGCTGTGATCCGGCAGCCCCGCTATAGGCTTAAGGAGGCAGACAAAAGTGCGCCCAACCGAGATTTTGGAATTTTGGGAAAAAGAGATACACACGGTGATCGCCGCCACTGTTGATGAAAAGGGGCGCCCCGTGACCTGCGCGATCGATATCATGGACAGCGATGAGAATGGTCTGTATTTTCTGACGGCAAAGGGCAAGGGCTTTTACGCCCGCCTTAAAAAAAAGCGGTTTCATTGCGCTAACCGGGATCAAGGGGAATACCACAATGGATTCCACTGCCGTTTCCGTGCGCGGAAAGGTGCGTGAACTCGGCAGCGGTTCGCTTGCGCGGCTATTTGCCAAAAATCCTTATATGAACGAGATCTACCCCAGCGAGGTTTCCAGAAACGCGCTGACGGTTTTTTGCGTTTGCAGCGGCAGCGGCGAATGGTTTGACCTTTCCAAAAAGCCTATAGAGCGCTTTTCCTTTTCATTCGGAGAGGCGCAGAATGAGGCGGGCGGATATTTCATTACACATCTATGCACCGGCTGCGGCGCCTGCGCTGCGGTCTGCCCGCAAAATTGCATTGATCTTTCAACCGCACCGGCAAAAATAGAGCAGGAACACTGCCTGCGCTGCGGCAACTGCTTTGCGAGCTGCCCAGCCGGGGCAATAGAGAAACGGGGGACCTGAAATGACGCAGGAAGAAAAAAGGCTTTATCTTATAAAAGAGCTGCTTACGGAATTTCCCCAATACAGCGATATAAAAACACCAAGCGATGCAGAAGCGCAAAAGCGCCTGCTGCGTTCGCTGATGAACGTGCGCCCGCCGCGCCCCGCATCCGATGAATTTTTAAATATTCAGGACGAATATCTGCAAGCGGAAACGGCAAAAAAAGGCATAACGCGCATAGAGGAGCTGACGCCTGTTCAGAGTGGTATCTATCTTTGGCAGGGAGATATTACAACGCTTGCGGCGGACGCCATAGTCAACGCCGCGAACAGCGCGCTGCTGGGCTGTTTTGTGCCCTGCCACGGGTGCATTGACAACGCCATCCACTCCGCCGCCGGCATTCAGCTGCGGCTGGAATGCGCAGGGATTATGAAAAAGCAGGGCTTTGAGGAACCCACCGGGAAAGCCAAGATCACCGGCGCTTACAATCTGCCGTGCAGATACGTTTTGCACACGGTGGGGCCGATCGTGCGCGGGCGGCTGACCGACGCTCACAGGCGGCTGCTAAAGAGCTGCTACGTTTCCTGCCTAAAGCTTGCGCGGGAATACGGAATCAAAAGCCTTGCGTTTTGCTGCATCTCAACCGGCGAATTTCATTTTCCGAACCGGGAGGCGGCAAAGATCGCAACAGATACGGTCCGCGAATTTCTAAACAAGGATTCGAACGGGATGAAGGTGATTTTCAATGTTTTCAAGGACGAAGATATGCAGATCTACAGAGAGCTTCTCGCAGCAGATCAAAAGGCTTAAAGAGCTTATAGACGGTGCGGACGCAGTAGTGATTGGCGCAGGCGCCGGTCTTTCAACCTCGGCAGGCTTCACATACGGCGGCGAAAGGTTTAAAAAGCTGTTTTCCGATTTTGAGGAAAAATACGGCTTTCACGATATGTATACGGGCGGGTTTTACCCGTTCCCGACCGAGCAGGAAAAATGGGCGTATTGGAGCCGTTTTATAAAAGCGAACCGATATGAAGATCCGCCGAAGCCCGTATACGCCGACCTGCTTGACCTTGTAAAGGAAAAGGACTACTTTGTGATCACAACCAACGTTGACCACTGCTTTCAAAAAGCGGGATTTGATAAAAAACGACTTTTTTACACGCAGGGCGATTACGGGCTGTGGCAGTGCAGCGTGCCGTGCCACAGCAAAACGTATGATAACGAAAAAGCCGTTTTGCAGATGGTAAAGGCGCAAAAGGATAGGAAGATACCGGCGGAGCTTATCCCGCGCTGCCCCGTCTGCGGCGCGCCCATGGCAATGAATCTGCGCGCGGACGACACTTTTGTGGAGGACGGCGGCTGGCATCAGGCGGCAGAAAGATACGAAAGCTTTTTGCGTGCCCGCAAGGGAATGAAGCTGCTCTTTCTTGAACTCGGCGTGGGCGCAAATACCCCTGTCATCATAAAATACCCGTTTTGGAGAATGACTGCGGAGAACAAAAACGCCTTTTATACCTGCATAAATTACGGCGAGGCGCTCTGCCTGCAGGAGATAGCGGATCGCGCGCTCTGCATAGACGCGGATATAGGCGCGGCGCTGAAAGCGCTGAAACAGAAATAAGAAAAACAGGGAACCGCTCTCGTTTGCGGTTCCCTGTTTTCATTTATAGATCACCTGATGAAATTTGTTCTTTCAAACGGCTCCTTTTCCGGCAGGCCGTATTTTTCTTTGCCAAGGGCTATGCTCTTCATAAGGAAAGTCATATTTCTTGCCAGCGTGCGCATGGACTGCAAGCCCTCCGCATCCTGCACGGCCTCGCCCTGCTCCCTGCCGTGGATACTGTTCCAATACTGGCCGGAGGCAACGGGCATACCGGAAATGGTGAAGAATTTATTGAGCTCGTCAAACGCTGCGGAAAGGCCGCCGCGCCTTGCGGCAACGACCGCTGCGCCGACTTTCATGGTCTTATCGAACGGGGTGGAATAAAAGAGCCTTGTTAAAAACGCCACAAGCGTTGCGTTTGCAGAGGCGTAATATACAGGGCTGCCCACAACAAGCCCGTCGCACACCTTGAATTTTTCGGCGGCCGCGTTGACTTCATCCTCAAAAACGCAGCTGCCCTTTTTAAAGCAAGTACCGCAGGCAATACAGCTTCTGATATCCTTGTTGCCGATATGCAGGAGCTCCGTTTCCACACCTTCGGCTTCAAACACCTTTCTCATCTCTTCCAGCGCTATGGCAGTATTCCCCTTTGCATGGGGGCTGCCGTTTATCATCAGAACTTTCATGCATATATCTCTCCTTCAGAATCTTTAATTTATATATACGCCTTGCGCAGGCGCTACATGCAGTCAATCGTTCCATTTTAAATCGTGAAGCTCGCCTTTGAGCGACAATGCGGGATAATCCCACTGGCGCAGAACTTCATAAACGCCCACAGCCACGCTGTTTGAAAGGTTAAGGCTTCTGATGATGCCGCGCATGGGCATGCGCACGCAGCTTTCCCGGTTTGCCTTTAAAAGCGGTTCCGGCAGGCCTTTCGTTTCCTTGCCGAACACAAGAAAGCAGCCGTTTTCATACGGCATATTGCTGTGCACGTTTTGCGCTTTGGTGCTGAAATAATAAAATTTCGCGCCCCGGTTCTTTTCAAAAAATTCATCCGTGCTTTCATAATACGTAATATCCAGCTTATCCCAATAATCCAGCCCGGCGCGGCGCACGCGCTTTTCCGTGATCTCAAACCCCATGGGGCCAACCAGATGAAGCCTTGCACCGGTTGCGGCGCAGGTGCGCGCGATATTGCCGGTGTTCTGCGGAATCTCCGGCTCGATCAGCGCAACGTTAAGCGAGTATTCCATTGATATAAACTTCCTTAATATTAAATTCACCATCCGTGAACACAAGATCTGCCGCCTTGCCGGGCGCTATGGAGCCGATCTCCTTATCCGCCCCGATCGCTCTTGCGGGGTTGATCGTGCAGCTCTTCAGCGCAGTCTTAAGATCTATGCCGTAGGAAAGCAGGTTCTTAAACTCATCAAACACATTACTGATGGACGCGGCGATCGTACCGTCCTCCAGCACGGCATATCTGCCGCCGTCACGCACATAGACCTTTTGCCCGCCGAGTTCAAATTCACCCGTGCCGAGCCCCGCCGCGCGCATGGAATCGGAGATGACACACGCCCTGTTTTCGCCGAGTATCTTAAACGTATTTCTGAGCACTGCCGGGCAGACGTGACCGCCGTCGCAGATGAGCTCGCAAAACACCTTATCGTTATCCAGCGCGGTGCCTGCAATTCCCGCCTCGCGGTGGGTCATCGGGGTCATTGCGTTATAAAGGTGCGTTGCGTGGCTTGCGCCAAGGTCAAACGCATGCTGCGCCTCTTTTGCGTTTGCGGCCGAATGCCCGATTGAAACGGCGCATTTTTTGCTGACGGCGCTTATAAAATCATCACTGCCGAACGCCTCCGGCGCAATGGTGATGAGCCTGACCATATTGCCGCTTGCGGAATCTATATCATTAAACTCCGCCACCGTGCCCGGGCGTATGTACGCCGGATTCTGCGCGCCTTTTTTGCCCATGGCAATAAACGGGCCCTCCAGATTTATGCCGGCGATCTTAGCGCCTGCCTCCCTGCCCGCGTACGCGCGCACGGTCTTTGCAATATCCATAAGGGTATCATGCCCTAAAGTCATGCTGGTTGCGCAAAACGAAGTAACGCCGTGCTTTGCAAGATAGACGCTGATCTTTTCAAGACTTTCGGTGCTTGCGTCCGAACAGTCTCCGCCCGCCGCGCCGTGGATATGGATATCCACAAAACCGGGCAGCGCCAGCATGCCGCTCATATCGCGGCCGGCGCCGTCAATGACCCCGATCGCCTTGATCCTACCGTTTTCTATCTCTATATCGGCGACCTCTTTTTCAAATAATTCATTATAAAAACAAACATTTTTAAGAATCATGTTGATTCTCCTTTACGATCCTGTACGTGATCTCTTTCAGATCCTCATAAGTTTCAAGGGCGCTCATCTCTTTGCGGAATCTTGCCCCGCCGCGCATGCCCTTTGTATAATAAGCGGCGTGGCGGCGTGCCTCCCGCATTGCCGTGTATTCGCCCTTATACTCCACCATTTTAGCGATATGGCGCAGCATGGCCGTCATTTTTTCCTCTAAAGTAGGATCCGGCAGGATAACGCCGCTGCCTATATAGGCGTTTATCTGCCTGAACAGCCACGGATTGCCGAACGCCCCGCGGCCGATCATAACGGCGTCACACCCCGTTTCCTCCAGCATTTTTGCGGCGGAATAGATATCCGTTATATCGCCGTTGCCGATCACGGGAATATTGACCGCCCTTTTTACGGCGGCGATGATCTCATAATCGACCGCGCCGGAGTACATCTGCTGTCTTGTTCTGCCGTGGACGGCGATCGCGTCCGCGCCGTTTGCCTCAAGAATCTCCGCAAGCTCCACGGCGTTGACGTTAGCATCGTCCCACCCCTTGCGTATCTTTACCGTTACGGGAATATCCACGGCATTTCTGACCGCCTTTACGATCTTGCCCGCAAGGCGCGGATCTTTCATAAGGCTTGCTCCGCCGCCGTTCATTGCAACCTTTGGCGCCGGACAGCCCATATTTATATCAATAATATCCGGCGAAAACGCAAGGCACTTTACCGCCGCCTGCGCCATGATACCGGGATCATCTCCAAAGAGCTGCGCGCCTGCAACACCCTCTTCTTTGCCGAGCGTTAAAAGAGCGGCACTTTTTTTATCCCCCATCACAAGACCCTTGGAACTGACCATTTCCGTTACGGTATAAGCGGCGCCGAACGAAGCGCAAAGCTCGCGGAACGCCATATCCGTAACGCCCGCCATGGGGGCAAGGAACGCAATATCTTTAAATTCAATATCTCTTATCTTCATAAACATTTCTCCGCAAATACTATAGCACAACGGCGCATAAACGGCAAGCGGATTTTGCACAAATGCCTTTTAACAGGACAGGCAACGCTCTCCCTTTCGGCCGGCTTTGATAAACCGCCATAATAAAAACCGCCGCAGTGAAAACTGCGGCAGCCCGGTTATAAATTATTCCTCTGTGGAATTATCCTCTTCTCCTAATTTTGCCTGGCGGGCAGCTTCCTGCTCTTCAAGCCTTTCCGCACGGATATCGGCAAGCTCAGCGATCATCTGGTTGCGAAGATTGCCGTGGATGGGATAGAGAATGAACGAAAGCCCGTAAAGGCCTCTTGCAAGGGCGGGCAGTATGCAGAATACAGCCCATATACCGCTTAATACGCCCGGGTCCGTTTGCGGAATGGCATTTCCGAGGGAGTCGGTAAGCGGCACATAATTGATCCATGTAAGCACCATGCCGGAAAGCCAGCCCGTAACGGAAGTGGCAAGCTTAGTGAAATAGCCCTGAACCGTTGTAACGAGCGCCTCGTTTCTGAGGCCGTGCTTCCACTCCATATAATCAAAGGTCTCGGCGCAGAGAACGGGGCCGACAACAAGAATGAGCTTGTTTGGCAGGCCGCAGATCGTGAGCGCGAAGATTACCCAGATCAGGTTAAGAATATAATTATCCTGGAAGGTTTGCCCGAACGGGTGATAGCCGATAATAAACGTTACCGTATAGGCTACGCCGCCGAAAACGCCGGCGATGATAGCCGTTGTTCGGGCGCCGAATTTCTTTATCATCTTTGCGGCAAGCGGAACCATAAGATAGTTCGGGATACCGGTAAAGAGTCCGCACACCGTTTGGTTGGCAAGGTTGCCCGTGTTGTTGAGCCAGAAATACTGCTCCGAAGAGCCGCCGACCGCCTTGAAATTGTTGAAGAAATCCGCAAATATGATTGCAAAAAGCGGGCGGTTCGTAAAGATCTGCTTTATGGATTCCAGCACGGAGGTCTCGTTCATCTCTTCACGGGACTGAAGCGGCACACGCTCGCGCATATTGAAGAATCCCCAGACCGCAAATACTGCGGAGAAGATAAGCATGAAATACGCAAAGCCGGTGTAAACGCCCTCCATGGTGATGCCGGAATTGATCCTTGGCAAAAACTCTACCAAAACCGGAACAAGCGAGGGAAGCCATGTTCCGAAAAGCTCAAAGAACTTACTTGTGGTGATAAGGCTGTTACGTTCGTCCGGATTTGGGGTGATATTATAGATCATAAGTCCCCATGCGCCGAAGTAGCTCATGCCGAGGCCGTAAATAACAATGGCGATCGCAGACCAAACTACTTTTCCGCTTGCGCTGATATCCGGCGCCGTAAACATCATGGCGCCGCCTATGAGCCAAAGAGGCAGCGGCAGAATGAAGAACGGGCGTATCCTGCCCCAGCGTGTTCTGGTTCTGTCTATTACCAGGCCGGAGATCGTATCGTCCACCGCGTCATAAACGGAGGCGAACAGGTTTATGTACGCATAAGCAGTTGTATTCAGCTTAAGGAATTGTATCATAAAGAATTCCTTATAGGTATTTACAAACTGGCTTAAGTTCTTTTGCCCGAAATTTACAAGCACATATGCAGCTATTTCTTTAGGAGTCAAATAGCGTTTTTTGGTGTATGCAAGTTTATCAAGTTCGGCTTCTTCCTTTGCCAAAAGGTCCTGATCTTCCAAGTTACCACCGCTTTCATAAAAATCATCCGAATATATAGCAAGATATAATTCTATAACATTTTAAATATATCAAAATTCGTAAAATTAATCAATATGTAAATCGAACTTTGTATAAAAATTAATAATTTTTAAATAATATCACAAAAATACGGCGCTTAATTTGTGCATTTTTTTGAACTGCTTTAGCCGGCGGAATTGAACACGATCCGGTTTTAAGCGGTGCATTTTCAGCTTATCGGTTCGCCTCCCGGCAGCTTTTGCGGCGGGAGATCAGCTTTACGGCAACGAGGCAGACGGCGAGCACCACAGGAAAGATCACCGCTATCGAAAGCCCCTTTGCTATATTGGAGCTGTCCCCGGAGAGCATGCCCACCGCCGTGGGTCCGCCGGTACAGCCGAGATCGCCCATAAGCGCATATGCCGCAAAGACCGCAGATGAGATATTCGGCATATATTTTGAGCTGAGCGAAAAGGTTGCGGGCCACATGGGCGCAACGGCAAGCCCGCAAACACAGCAGCCCATGAGCGCCACAACGGGATTTTTGGCAAAACAGGCGGTAAGATAAGACGCTACGCACAGCGCGCTGCACAGAAGCATGATCTTTATGATATCCACTCTATCGCTGATCTTGCCGTAAATGATCCTGCCGAGGAACATTAAAAAAGCAAAGGCGCAGGGGCCTAAAAGATCGCCCATCGTTTTTGAAACGCCGAGCCCCGCCTCCGCAAACGCGGAAGCCCACTGGCTCATGGAAAGCTCGCTTGCGCCGGCGCATATCATAACGACGCCGAATATCCAGAAAAGCGGTGTTTTTATCATATCCTTAACGGAACCGCGCTCGCGCACCTCCTCCGGCGTGCGGATAGGCACAAGCAAAAAGCTGACGGCGGCAACAAGCGGCACGGCGGCAAAGCACAGGGCAAGCACGCGCCAGTTTTCTATGCCGAAAACAGCGAAGAATACGGTTGAAAGCAGCACGACCAGCACGCAGCCGGCGCAGTATGCGGAATGGACGAACGCCATGGAACCCGCTTTCTTGGTTGTGGGGCAGGAATCCACTATAGGCGTTATAAGCACCTCTATCAGGCCGGAGCCGATTGCATAGAGCACCGTGCATATGAAAAGCCCCCAAAACGCGCCGGGTATGATATCTGCCATAAACGAAAGACCGGCAATGCCGGAAAAGGAGAAACACGCGGCTGCCACGGCAAGCGCCCTGTAGCCCGTTTTTTCAACGATAAAGGGCGCGGCGGAGTCTACGAATATCTGCGTGAAAAAGGTTACGGTTATCAGTGCGGTAAGGCTCTCTATCGAAAGGCCGAATTCACTGCCGAAGCGAACGAAAAGCAGCGGCAGGAACATTGCCGCAACGGATTGCGTAACATACGCAAGGCAGCACGCGGCAAGCGTGTGCGAATAACCGAGCCTGCTTTTTAAAGATCTCATGATACTGAATTTCCCTCTCTTAAAAATACGGCTGTAGCCGACGGTAATCGAACGCAATACGGTTTTAAGCGGCTGCAGCCCGGAAGCTATTATAAATGATAATCTTTGCTTTTTCAACTTGATTGATAAAAATAATAGTGATAAAATTAAGAAAAACTATACTGTAACGGAGTGATGATATGCTTTGGGAATTCAGCCTGCCCGTAAAGATTGTTTTCGGCAGCAAAAAAAGAAAAGAACTGGAAAAATATATTGATGAGATAAACGGCAAAAACGGCGTGCTCGTTTGCAGCAGAAGCTTTGAAAAAAACGGCACGGCGGATGAATTCCGCGCGCTCTCCGGCGGCAGGATAAAAGCCGTGTTCAGCGATATAAGGCCGAATCCCACAACAAAAAACGTGGATGACTGCGCCGAACTCTTAAGGCGAGTAAATGCAGATTTTGCCGTTGCGCTCGGCGGAGGATCGCCCATGGACTGCTGCAAAGCGGCGTGCGCCATTGCAAAGGGCGATGACTCTATCGTATCTTACCACACGGGCGGAAAGCCGGTCAGCGCGGCGGAGGCGATCCCGATGATTGCTTTCCCCACAACGAGCGGCACGGCAAGCGAGGTAACGAACATTGCGGTGCTTACCGATATGGATAAAAACCTGAAAGCGCCGATGAACGACCCGGCAATGTACCCGAAGATCGCCGTTATAGACCCCGAGCTTACGCTTTCCGTTCCGCCGCAGATCACTGCTTCAACCGGGCTGGACGTTCTGAGCCATGCGATAGAGAGCTATTGGAGCACACTGAACCAGCCGATATGCTCCGCCTGCTCCGTATACAGCGCAAAGCTTGTTTTCAAATATCTTGAGCGGGCATATAAAGAGCCAAACGATCTGGAAGCGCGTGAAAACATGGCGGCGGCAAGCATCACGGCGGGCGTTGCATTCTCTCACCCGCGCACAACAGGCAGCCACGCCTGCTCCTTTCCGCTTACAAATCTTTACGGTGTGCCGCACGGCGAGGCATGCGCCTTTACGCTTGATTATTTTATAAGATTCAACGCCGACCATGCCGATGAAGACGGCAGGATAGCCGCCTTTGCGAAGCAGTGCGGCTTTAACAGCGCATACGAAATGGCGGATGAGATCACCGCTATGAAAAAGAGAATGGGCATGAGATGCCGCCTTTCGGAGATCGGCTGCGAGACACAGGCGCAGATAGAAGAACTGACAAAAGCGAGCATGAGCATGCTTATGACGCGCAACCCGATACCGCTTACAGAAAAAAATATCCTTGAAATGTATAATGCTTTAAGATAATATATAATTATAAAATTGTTTGTAAGGAGAAACACATGGTTTTTGCAGTTATACTTGCGGGCGGCACAGGCTCGCGTATGGGCGGGGACAAGCCCAAGCAATACCTTAATTTAAAAGGCAGGCCCATCATCATCTATACGATAGAAAAATTTTATGCCTGCCCCGGAATAGACGAGATCATCGTGCTGTGCCCCGAACAGTGGGAGGAGCACACGAAAGACCTGATTAAAAAATATATTTCTCCCGCGCAGGATAGGATCACCGTTGCCCGGGGCGGCGCAACGAGGAACGAAACGATCATGAATGCCGTTGCCCTCATAGAAAACAGCGGCAGACTGGATGACGATACCATGATTGTTACGCATGATTCCGTGCGCCCGTTCGTTACGCACAGGATCATTGAAGAAAACATCAAAGCATGCGCAGAATACGGCGCGTGCGACACCGTTATAAAAGCCACGGATACGATCGTAGAGGCAAAAAACGGCGAGATCATTAGCGATATACCCAACAGGAATTATATGTACCAGGGGCAGACGCCGCAGTCCTTTAAGGCAAAAAAGCTGAAAGCGCTTTACCTTTCGCTTTCCGAAGAGGAAAAGGATATTCTGACGGACGCGGCAAAGATCTTTGTTTTGAAAGGTGAAAAAGTTGCGCTCGTGGACGGCGAAAATTTCAACATAAAGATAACCTATCCGTATGACATGCGCGTTGCAAAGTCCCTTTTGGAGGACGAGGAAGAATGATTAACACGGTCTACCGCCTGGCGCAGCCGCGCAGATTTGAGGTTGCGTTTGAAAACATAGAGCTTTTTTCCGGCAATGCCGTTGTGCGCCCGACGCATCTTTCCATCTGCAACGCCGATATGCGGTATTATTTGGGCACAAGAGATGCTAAAGTACTTGCCGAAAAACTGCCGATGGCGCTGATCCACGAGGGCATCGGGCAGGTGGTGCTTGACAGCTCCGGCACATTCAAAAGCGGAGACAGGGTGGTCATGATACCCAATATCCCCTGCGAGGAAAACGACCATATTGCCGAAAACTACCTGCGCTCCTCCAAATTCTGCGGTTCAACGGCGGACGGCTTTTTGCAGGAATACGTTGAGATCTCGCCCAAAAGGCTGGTTGCGCTGCCGGGGGATATAAATCTGAACGTGGCGGCGTTTACAGAGATCGTTTCCGTATCCATGCACGCCGTTTCCCGGTTTGACAAGATCGCGCACGCGCACCGCAGTGCCATAGGCGTTTGGGGCGACGGCAATTTGGGCTACATCACCACGTTGCTGCTGAAAAAGTGCTTCCCCGAAAGCAAAGTATATATCTTCGGCACGAATTACGAAAAGCTTGCCGATTTCACATTTGCAGACGGCGCGTATTCCGTAAACGACATTCCGGCGGGTATGGAGATAGACCACGCATTCGAATGCGTCGGCGGGAACGGAAGCCCCGTTGCCATAGAGCAGATCATCGGGCTTATACGGCCGGAGGGCACCATATCCCTGCTCGGCGTTTCCGAATACCCCGTTGCCGTAAACACGCGAATGATACTTGAAAAGGGATTGCGCCTCTTCGGTTCTTCAAGAAGCGGCAGAGCCGATTTTCAAAAAACGGTATCGCTTTACGAAAGCAACCCGGAGATCATAGATTACCTTGGCAATCTCATAAGCTCCGTAAACGAGATACGCACGCTTGCCGATATCAAGGCGGCGTTTGAGCTGGATTCGCGCAAGGCATTCGGCAAAACGATCATGAAATGGGAAATTTAATTTCACGGTAAAATATCTAAATGCGGCTCAGGAAGCCGCATTTTTTCTAACAAAACTTTAACATTTCTATAGTAAAATAAATCAAATCAGATTTAAGAGGTGATATACGTGTTTAAGATCCTTGTTGTAGAGGACGACTGTGCCCTGAACCATTCCGTATGCGCCTATCTTGACGCAAACGGTTTTGAAGCCACGGGCTGCCTGAATGCGGACGACGCCTGCGACAAGCTGTTTGAGGGCGTTTACGACCTTATTATATCCGACATTATGATGCCCGGAACGGACGGCTTTGCATTTGCCGAAGAGGTAAGGGATTTCAATAAAGATATACCGATCCTGTTTATGACGGCGCGCGGCGATATTGAGGCAAAACGGCGCGGCTTCAGGATCGGGATAGACGATTATGTGGAAAAGCCCGTTGACCTTGAGGAACTTAAAATGCGTATAGGCGCATTGCTCCGGCGCAGCGACTTTTCACTTTTTTCGTTGATGGGCTGCCGTATGCCGAGATTTTTAACGCAGCACATACACAAACGGCCGCTTAAAACCATATCGTATTCAACTTCCGTCAGCTATACTATACGATGCAAATGTTTAGCTGCTGTTTGCGAAATGTTTATGTTTTGTTAAGGTGCGATTTTTTTATAAGGCCGGCAAACGGATCACACTTTATTTGATAAAAAAAGGCTGACTCCAAAACGGAATCAGCCTTTTAAACCCTATGTGATTTTATCAGTCTGCTGTGTAGGGAAGGATCGCGATCTGGCGCGCACGCTTGATTGCGATAGTAAGCTCCCTCTGATGCTTTGCGCAGGTTCCCGTAACACGGCGGGGAAGGATCTTAGCTCTTTCGGAAGTATACTTCTTAAGCTTAGATGCGTCTTTATAATCTATATGATCGCATTTCTCCACGCAAAACTGGCAAACCTTTCTGCGGCCTTTTCTTGCGCCGCCCTTGTTATAAGCCATTATCAGTTTTCCTCCTTAAAACGGTAAATCGTCATCTTCGTCAACAATCTCTTCAAAATCGCTGTTATCCGCAGACGCATAGCTGGGTGCGGGCTGGTTATACACCTGATTGCCCGTGCCGCTCTCATTCTTGGAACCGCAGAAAGAGACATTATTTGCAACAACCTGAAAAGATTTTCTTTTGTTGCCGTCTCTGTCCGTATAGCTGTCGGTCTGGATAGAGCCTTCAACAGCTATCATGGAGCCTTTGCGGAAATAGCGGGATACAAATTCAGCAGTTTGACGCCAAGCCGTAACATCAATAAAATCGGCCTTTCTTTCTTCGCCTGCTCTTTGATAATTCCTGTCACAGGCAACCTGAAAGTGAACGACGGAAACACCGGTAGGTGTTGTGCGAAGCTCGGGATCAAAGGTCAGTCTGCCCATAATTACAACTGAATTAATCATTCCTGCACCTCTGCATCTGCATCGTCGCTCTTTGCAACGATAAGCGAGCGGAGCACACCGTCCGTAATATTGATAATACGGTCAAGCTCTGCGGGGAAATCCTCATTGCTCTCAAACTGCGCAACAACGTAATAGCCCTCTGTTTCATAGTTGATGGGATAAGCAAGCTTGCGTTTGCCCCACTCCTCAACCTCACCGAGGGTGCCGTTTGCCTTAATAAGCTCAAAGAATTTTGTTTTGAGAGATTCTACCGCTTCCTCACCCTTTGAGAGAGAGAAAACCAATACAAGCTCATACTTTTTTAATGCCATACTTCAGCACCTCCTTCTGGACTTTTGGCCCGGACCTTACCGACCGGGCAAGGATAGCCGCCTTTTTCAAGGTAGCGTTGGTATTATAACAAAGAACCGCGCCCGTGTCAAGGAAATTTTATGCAGCGCGGATTTCTGCCGCATCAAAATTTTAAAAAGCCGAATAAAGCGTGAAACCATTTTAATTTTTTTGAATCAAGCGGAAAACTTTGCGGCTTTTATCTGTTGTAAGAATAAAATCTGTAAATACTTATAACAAGAGAATCCGTACATCTTTACAGGAGGGAAAACGATGGGGCTTAAAAAGCGTTTTCAAAAAGCGGAAGAGGGCATTCAGGAGAAAGCGGGCAAAGCTTCCGGAGAGGAATACACAAATGACACCCCAACAGACGGCAGCGGCCTTGCCGATGATATTGCAAGGATCGTAAGCGACCTGAAAGCCATCTCCAAGGAGATAGAAAAGAATTCAGACGGCCTGAAAGACGTTGCCCTGAAAAACGCCGACCGTTTCGGAAAGCTCTATTACCATCTGTCCGAAGTGGAGCACAACATGATCCATGACACATACTACATGCACAAATTTGAAAAAAGCTTTATAACCAACGCTTTCGGCGAGCTCAAAAAGGACGAGGATTTCAAAAAACGATTTTTAAGGCTTATAAAAGGTCTGGACCGGGAAAGCATAGATGTTTTGGTTACAATGTTTAACCGGCTGGAAAAAGTATACTGGGCGCCGGAGGACGTACATCTTGATATCTACACGCGGGAGGAAAAGCTGAAACTCAGGGAGCTGAAAGAAAAATTTACCGATAAGATCATGCAGATCTCCGGCGGATTATACTACTATTCCGGCTATTACCTGCCGGTCAACGGATTTGAGGACAGCGTATTTTACTACCGCCACGGGATAGGCGAGCTGAAAGACCCCGGCAAAATAAAAAACAGGGATATTATTGACGCCGGCGGATATATAGGGGATTCCGTATTGATATTATCCCCGCTTACGAACGGCACCGTGTATTCCTTTGAGGCTGTAAGAAAAAATTTTGAGCTTATGCAAAAAACGATAGAGCTGAACAGCGTCGAAAACGCCGTTTTGGTAAACAAAGCCTTGGGAGATAAAAAGGGAAGGGTAAAAATAACCGTTGCCGGCTCTTCAAGCACCGTTGGCAACTGCGCCGGGATAAAAAGCGAAGAAACAGAAACGGCGGATTGCATTACGCTGGACGAATTTGTAAGCCAAAACAATGCGGAGATTGGGCTTATAAAGGCGGATATTGAGGGCGCGGAGCAGAGCTTTCTGCGCGGCGCGGAGAAGACAATAAAAGAGCAAAAGCCGACGCTTCTTATAAGCATCTACCATAATCTGGACGATCTTTTGGATATAAAGCCGATGATAGAAGACTGGAACCTGGGATACAGCTTCCGGATCTACCGACCGGTGATAAGAAAGGTCATTGCCGAAACGCTGCTGATTGCGGAAGCGCAATGATATTTTTGCAATTTTAAACAAGAATGCAGGGAAACGAAACATGATAAACATTTCATTTATTATACCTGTTTACAATCAGGAAAAATATATAGAAAGCTTTTTAAGGACGCTTTGCGCGGTAAAAATACCGGATACGGAGATCATATGCGTTGACGACGGTTCAACGGATAATACTGCCGCCATGCTTGACCGCGCCGCAGAAAACAACGCCATGATCCGGGTATACCATATTGAAAACCGCGGACCGGGGCACGCCAGAAACTTCGGGCTCGGCGCGGCGCGCGGAAAATATATTGCGTTTTGTGATTCGGACGACGGGATCCATACCGACCTCTACGAAAAAATGTATAATACGATTACAAAAGAGGGCAAAGAGCTTGTTTTGACGAACTTCAGGGAAATATATGATTCGGGCGAGGTCATTGAACGAACGTTCCGTTTTAAAAGCAGCCATGATCACTGGGAACTGCTTAGGCACATCGCGCTGTACGGCAAGATCTTTTCGCGCGAATTCATAGAAAAAAACGATATCCGCTTTCCGGAAACCTATCAGGCGGAGGACAGAGTGTTTTTGGGCAGGGTAGTGGTGGCAAAGCCGGATTTCCTTTGGCTGGACGGAATCAGCTATGATTACCTGCGCCATGAGAGCGCCCGGCGCGAAACGCTGACCCACACCTACAGCTTTGCCCATTTTGAGCAGCGCATAAAGTGCTGGCACGATTTTTACGACATATGCAGCGGCGAATATCCCGCCGAAACAAAGATGAATATACTGCACGGCATGGCTTTTATTTACAGGGTATGGGCAAAGCTGCCGCTTGAAACAAAAGGTGACGGGCTTGCGCTGATCAGAAAGCTTTTGGATTTCCCGCAGCGCGGGGAGATCGGCAAAAAAGAAGTATTTGGGCTGCCGCTTGAAGAATTTCTGAAAACATCCTCCTATGAGGAATACGCAAGGGCGGTGATTGAAAAGAGCACAAACAGAACGGTACGCCGGCATAAAAAAATGGAAAACCCATGCGTTTCCGTCATTATGCCGCTGTATAACGCCGGAAAATACCTGAGAAAATGCCTGCAAAGCCTGTGCGAGCAGACATTTGACGATTTTGAGCTCATCTGTATCGACGACGGCTCGGAGGACAACACGATTGAGATCGTGCAGGAATATATGACGTTTGACAAAAGGATAGACCTGCTGCGCCAGAACCACGGCCTGGCGGGCGTAGCGCGCAATTTGGGCATGGCCAGGGCAAAGGGCGAATATTATCTTTTTCTAGACGGCGATGATTTCTTTGAACCGCAGCTGCTTGAGCGCAGCGTTAAAAAGATAAAAGAGGATAACGCCGAGATATGCCTGTTTGACGCACAGCTTTATTTCAGCGACACAGGCGAAATAAAAAGGCCCGGCATTTATCTTAAACACGAATTTCTGCCGGCAAAGATACCGTTTGAGGGCAAAAGCTATCCGTATATTTTTAACCTTTCCACGGCAAGCCCGTGGAACAAGCTGATCAAGAGATCCCTTGTAGATGAATACGAGATACGTTTTATGCCGCTTCAGCGCTGCAACGATGTTTACTTCATCTTTCTGACCATGGCGGTGGCAAAACGGATCACCGTGCTGGATAAAGTGCTTGTAAATTACCGCCAGTCGGACGCCAGTCTGCAGGCAAGCAACGACAAATCCCCCTACGATTGGTATCTTGCGCTTATCGCCCTAAAGAAGAAACTGGTGCAGCTTTCGATCTTCGATGCTGTGGAACAGAGCTTTATAAATTATGCCCTATCGCTCAGCATATACAATCTTTTTTCCCTAAAGACGGCAGCCGCATTCTGCGACATCTACAACAGAGCAAGAACGCAGATGTTTAAAGAGCTGGGTATCACCGGCTATGACAGCGCAAAATTTTACCCCAATAACCGGGACAAATACAAAAAATATTCCTACGTTATGAGCCACAGCGTGGAGGAATATATGTTTGCGCAGATAAAGGAACTGAAAGGCGAAAAATGGTATTGGCTCAAAAGGGCTAAAAAAGCGGAGGAAAAAACGCAGAATATCAGAAAAAGCCTTACTTTCCGGGTGGGAAACGCCATAATGCGCATACCGCGCAGGATAAAAAACAGGCTCATGCGGCTGAAAGCAAAATAAAAACGCCCCGCATGCACGGGCGCGCGTTTCCGGCAGCAAAACAGCCGCCGCAGTTTTTGAACTGCGGCGGCTGCTACGTAAAGATCATATAATTGTTTTATTTCCTTTGCGCAGGTTTCTCGCCGCCCTGCAGTTTCGGCTCAGACATGGACTGCATCGCCTTTTTAAACAGGACGGCAAAAAGCACAGCGGTAAAGCTGACGGCAATAAAATCCGCCACCGGCTCCGCCATATAGACGGCAAGCGCCTTATCCTGCGTAAAGATCTGCGGCATAATGAATATGAGCGGCAGCAGCAGAACGAATTTACGCACAACCGCAACTGTTATGGACGCCTTTGCATTGCCGATGGCAACAAAGGTGGACTGGCACGCCATTTGAATACCGAAAAGCAGCGCACATGCCATATAGATCCTCAGCGCGGGAGCGGTATACTCCATAAGCGCCTGTTCCGATGTGAACATGGCGGCAAAGGCATTCGGGAAAAGCATTACGGCAAGCCAGAGTATGACCGCATAGCAAAGATCGGTTATCAGCAGCAGCCGAAAAGCCGATTTTACACGCTTTGCATTTTTGGCGCCGTAGTTATAGCTTATAATGGGCTGGGCGCCCTGCCCGAGCCCCTGAAGCGGGAGCATGGCAAACTGCATAACGCTTGTCAAGATCGTCATGGCGCCCACGGCAGTATCGCCGCCGTATTTTAAAAGCGAAGCGTTGAAGCACACAGAGATCGCGCTTTCGCTTGCCTGCATCACAAAATTTGAAAGACCGAGCGCAAGCGCGGGCAGAATAATATTCTTTTTGAGCGGCATATCCTTTGCCCTGATCCTAAGCTCCGTTTTTTTGCCGCATAAAAACGCTATGACCCATGCGCAGGACATTGCCTGCGAAATGATCGTTGCCAGCGCGGCGCCCTGAACGCCCATATCAAATGCAAAAATGAATACGGGATCAAGAATGATATTTGCAACGGCGCCGATCAGAACGGAAAGCATTCCCGTTTTTGCAAAGCCCTGCGCGGTGATAAACATATTCATGCCGAGCGTGAGCTGCACAAAGATTGTGCCGGCGGCATAGATATTCATATAATTCACGGCGTAATCTATCGTGTTTTCGCTTGCGCCGAAAGCCAGCAGAAGCGGCCTGTTGAAAACGAGCAGCAGCACCGTAAGCAAAACGGAGATCATGATCTGCAATACAAAGCAGTTCCCAAGCGTACGCTGAGCGGATTCCTTATCTCCCTTTCCCATGTATATGGACGCACGCGGCGCGCCGCCGTAGCCAACAAGCGCGGCAAAGGCGGAAACGATCATGATAAGCGGCATACATACGCCGACCCCCGTGAGCGCGCTTGCGCCTATATCCGGAATATGGCCTATGTATATCCTGTCTACGATATTATAAAGCATATTGATGATCTGCGCCGTAACCGTGGGCACTGCAAGCTTAAAAAGCAGCCTGCCGACGGGCGCTTCGGCAAGCATTTTGCCGTTATCATTCCTTTTCATAAGATCCCCTCTTTGGTTGCATAACATTCTATTCAGGCGTTTGGTTTCTGCCGGCGGCAAAAAAAACGCCGCGCTTTTGCGGGCGTTTTTCCGAATAAATGTCCTTATTTGATGATCTTAACGATCGTATTGGGCGCCATGCCGGCGGCGTTTGCCTCATCCGTATCAATATGCATAGCCCATGCGGCCGTATCCGAAACACGAACGATCACATCGCCGAAAACGAGGCTCCTCTCGTTTGCCGTGGGTATCTCAACGGAAACGACCTGCCCGTTCGTAAGCCCTTCTCTTTCTGCGTCCTGCGGCGTAGCGTGGATATGGCGCTTTGCGGCGATCACGCCCTCTTTAACTTCGATCTCGCCCTTCGGGCCGATGATTTTGCATGCGCCGGCGCCGTCAAGATGGCCGCTTTCGCGAACGGGGGCATTTACGCCGATGGACCGTGCGTCTGTAAGGGATAATTCGATCTGCACATAAGGCCTTAACGGGCCGAGAATGGTAACATGGGGGAATTCGCCCTTAGAGCCGATCACGCGCACCTTTTCCTCAGACGCGAACTGACCGGGCTGGGAGAGCGCTTTTTTGAATGTAAGCTCGCTGCCCTCGCCGAACAGAATATCCATAGCCTCTCTTGTTAAATGAACATGGCGGGCAGATATTTCTGCCAGGACCGTGCCTTTTTCCATAAATCTATATCCTCCTTAATGGGAATTTCATTTACAGTTTTATTTTATACCTCTTTTTATTGTTTTTCAATACCAAATTTGATATAATCAAAACGGTGATGAAAATGACGCTTGACGAGCTTGAAAAAGAATGTAAAAGCTGTAGGAAATGCCCGCTTTGCGAGGGCAGAACGAATCTTGTTTTCGGAGAGGGAAAAAAGGACGCCGATATCATGCTGATCGGCGAAGGCCCCGGCGAAAACGAGGATCTGCAGGGCAGGCCTTTCGTTGGCAGAAGCGGCCAGCTGCTGGATAAATTCCTTGCGGCGGTAGACCTTTCAAGAGAAAAAAACGTTTATATTGCAAACATGGTAAAATGCCGCCCGCCGAAAAACCGCGACCCCAAGCCGGAGGAGCAGGACACGTGCATTACCTGGCTCAGAGAGCAGTTTAAGATCATACGCCCGAAGATCATCGTTTGCGTGGGCAGGATCTCCGCCCAAAAGCTGATCTCGCCCGATTTCAGGGTAACGAAAGAGCACGGCGTATTTATTGAGAAAAACGGCGTGCTGATGATGGGCACCTACCACCCGGCGGCGATCCTCAGAAACCCCAACAACAAAGAGCTTGCCTTTCAGGACTGGCTTGCGCTCAGAAACAAAATCAGAGAGCTTGATATAAGCATATAAATTTTACCCGGACGAAGCGGCTCGCCCGGGTTTTGTTTATGCAAGGCTATTCCGTTTTGCCCATAACGGTCAGCGGGTCAACATAAGCGCCGTCCAGCAGGGCCTCAAAATGGAGATGGCTTTCCAAAGAGGCCTCAAACGGCACGGAACCGAGCGTACCGATCTCCTGCCCCGCCTCTACGCGGCTGCCGGCGCTGACGCTTACCGAATCCAGCCCGCAGTACCTTGCTACCAGCTTGCCGCCGTGGTCGATCTCCACCGTCATGCCGAGCAGAGAATCATTATAGACATCCAGCACAAGGCCGTCATTAACGGCGATTACGGAATCGCCCGCCGCGCCCTTGAAATCCACTGCCGTATGGCTCCTGTAATCTCCCATGGTATCGTTTTTAACGAGTTCCTCCGTATAGCCCTGAACCACCGTTTCCGAAAGCGGGTATTCGTAATAACTTTTATAAGGGGTATTGCCCTCGCCCTGGGGCATGGACGTTTCCTCCTGCTGCGTCGTCTGCCGGGCGGTAGTGGCTTGCGTGGTCGTCTGCGCCGCCGTTGTATCCTGCACGGTTACGGGATTCTGCACGGCAGTTGTATCCGCAATGGTGGTCGGCTCGTTCACATCATCTGCAGAGCTTGTTGAAAAATAGACCACCACACCCACGGCAATGATAAAAACGCAGACTGCGGAGAAAAGTATCTTAAGGTTTTTACCTGATTTTTTTGAATTGGACTGTGTAGACATAAAAAACACCTCAAGAGCAGTATGCCCGTGCGGTGTTTTTTTATACAATATTTTATTCGTTTGTGTTTACATCGGGCTGAGAGATCGATTTTTTTACGTTTTCAATGATCTCAATACTTGTTTTAACGGTCTGGAGCACATCTTCCTCGCCGGGCTTCACGGCGATATACGGCTTCTTTGCGGCGGAGAGCATGACGCGCCCCTTCATTGCCTTATTCATCTCAACGGCATAGCGCACATCCGGCTGCGCCATATAGAGCAGAACGGAACCGTTGCGCTGAGAGATCTCATAGATGCCCGCTTCTGAGGCGGCATTCCTGAGCAGAGAGATCTGGAGCAGCCCGTTTATGGACGGCGGCGGATTGCCGAATCTGTCCCTTAGCTCGTCAAGCACATCGTTGGCGTCCGCGTCCGTACGCACGGCGGCAATGCGCTTATACATGGAAAGCCTTTGCGGTGTTGAGGCGATATAGCTTTCGGGTATATGCGCTTCTATCGGGAGATCGATAAGGCATTCGGGCGTTTCCTCTCCCTCTTTGATCTCTCCCTTTTCCTCGGCAACGGCGTCACCCAGCAGCTTTAGGTACATATCGTAGCCGACTGCCTCCATATGCCCGTGCTGGCGGCTGCCGAGCAGCGAACCTGCGCCGCGGATCTCCAGATCACGCATGGCGATCTTAAAGCCGGAGCCGAATTCCGTGTACTCCCGAATTGCTTCAAGGCGCTTTTGAGCAATCTCCGTAAGCTCCTTGCCGCGCGTAAAGGTGAAATACGCAAAGGCACGGCGCGAGCTTCTGCCCACCCTGCCCCTGATCTGATGCAGCTGGGCAAGGCCTAATCTGTCCGCATTTTCAATAATGAGCGTATTCACGTTTGCAACGTCCACGCCCGTTTCTATGATGGTGGTGCAGACGAGTATATCGATCTCTCCGTTTACCACCTTTGCCCAGATATCGGAAAGCTGCTCCTGCGTCATTCTGCCGTGCGCAGTGGCAACATTCGCATCGGGGAGCGCCCGTTTTATCCTTGCCGCCGTGCCGTCTATGGAATCTATATTATTGTGCAGGTAATAGCACTGCCCGCCGCGTTCCAGCTCGCGCTGCATGGCCTCCGTAAGGATATCGAAATCATATTCCAGCACATAGGTCTGAACGGGATAGCGGTCTGCCGGCGCCTCCTCTATGACGCTCATATCGCGTATACCGCTCATGGCCATATTGAGCGTTCGGGGTATCGGCGTGGCGGAGAGCGTGAGTACGTCTACGCGCGGGAATTTTTGTTTCAGCCGCTCCTTTTGCGCAACGCCGAAGCGCTGTTCCTCATCCACGATCAGCAGACCCAGATCATGAAATCTGATATCCTTGCTGATCATTCTGTGCGTACCGATCAGGAGATCCACACTGCCGGACTGAAGACCTTTCAGCACCTCTTTTTGCTTTTGCGCCGGCACGAATCTGGAAAGCATTTCTATATGAACGGGAAATGCCTCCATCCGTTCCTTTGCGGTATTAAAATGCTGCATGGCAAGCACCGTTGTGGGCACAAGTATGGCGCACTGCTTGCCCTCGGAAATACACTTGAACGCCGCTCTAAGCGCAACCTCCGTTTTGCCGAAGCCCACATCGCCGCACAGCAGGCGTTCCATAGGCACGGGGCGTTCCATATCCCGCTTGATTTCCTCCGTGCATCTGAGCTGATCCTCCGTTTCCTCATACGCAAAGCGCAGCTCAAAATCGCGCTGAAGATCCGTATCTTCAGAAAAAGCATAGCCCTTTGTGCTCATACGCTTTGCATAGAGCGCGATGAGCTCCTTTGCCATATCCTTAACGGATTCACGCACCCTTGCCTTTGTCTTTTTCCATTCTCCGCCGCCGAGGCGGTTGATCTTAACGTTTGCGTTATCGCCGGGGCCGATATATTTTGAAACAAGATCGAGCTGCGTTACGGGCACGTAAAGCGCGTCGCCCTTTGCATAAGATATTTTGATATAATCCTTTTTGACCTTGTTCAGCTCCAGCGCCTGAATGCCCTCAAAAACGCCGATGCCGTGCACGGCGTGCACAATATAATCGCCAACCGAAAGCTCGTCAAGCGAATGTATCGCATTTTTAACGCTTGCTTTTCTTTTTTTATTTTGCTTTACCTGCGCCTTGGTATGCGTGAAAAGCGCAAATTTTATATCCGCTATCCTGAACCCTGCAAAAACGCTGCCCGTGGTCACGGTCACGGCGCGCGCCTGAAAGCTTTTGGGCAGCTTTGGCGCAAAGACCGTTTTTATACCGTCGTCACTAAGATCGTTTGCAAGCGCGCGGGCGCTTCTTTCCGTGCCCGCCATGATACAGACGGTGTAGCCGTTTTTGAGCAGCGGCGTTATCTCTTCTTCAAGCTCGCCCACTTTTCCGCTCCAGCGGTTAAAGCTTTGCGTTTTAAAGTTTGCAAGGCAGGAAACAGGCGTGTCAAAAGAGCCGCGCGGCAGCGAATCCAGATAGACTGCGCCCAGCTTTTCATAAACGGCTTTAAGCTCCTCAAAATCAAGGCTGAATTTATCAAGCCCCTTGCAGAGCGTAAGATCCTGAAACGCAAATTTGATGCGTTCCCGCCAAAGCTTATCCGAATTCTGCTGGCGCTCTTTAACCTTGGCGCTTTCGCAGACGAAAAGCTGATCGACGCTTCCAAAATAATCAAAAATTCCGTTTGAACGGTAGGCAAGCGGCAGATATCTGTCACAGCAGGCTGGCTGGATACCTTTTCTGAGATCTTCCGCGTCGGCATCAAGCCTTTCGCGCGCTTTTACCGCCTTGCCGCGCAGGGAGGCGGAAAGCGTTTCAATGCTTTTTGCAAATTTTTCGTTGGATTCAAAAAGCACCTCCGTTGCCGGAATGATCTCTATTTCCTCTATTCTGCCGGTGCGCCTTTGGCTGACCGGGTCAAAAGTAGAGATCGTATCTACCGTATCGCCCCAAAACTCAAGCCGGACAGGCTCTGAACTGCCGGGCGGGAAAATATCCGCAATACCGCCGCGTATGGCAAACTGCGAAACGCCGTCCGCCTGCTCATAGCGCGTGTAACCTGCATAGACCAGTCTGTCTGCAAGCTCCGTAAGGCTGACGGTATCGCCCGGTTTTATCTTCAGCGTGCGTTTTTTCAGCTCCTGCGGCGGCATTGTGAGCTGGCACGCCGCGTTGACGCTGCACACGACCGCCGTAAAATCGCCCGAAAGCACCCTTGCAAGCACGCCGAGACGGATATGCTCATATTCGTGGGAAACGCCTGTAACCTGCTCAAACGTAAATTCGCGCGACGGATAGAGCAGAACGCCGTTTTGATACGCTGAAAGATTTTCTGCCATCCGTACGGCGGACGCCTCATCGGGCACGACAACAAGCGCCCTGCCCCCGCGGGCGAGCGCCAAAGCGTGTATAAGCGGGGGCTTGACCGAATCCGCCGCGCCGAGAACGCCCGTAGCGCCCGTTGCCGCGGCAAGGCGGACAAACTCCCCGCTGTTTTTAAAGATTTCGTAAATACAGGACATAGTATCTGTCTTTCTTAAGCAAGGAAGGTAAATCCGAAACCGTTTTTTATGGGCGGATTTATCTCTCTTGCTTTTGCTTCAGTTATATAGATTCATCGCCTGATCGATCTCACCGTTTACGATCAGGGAAACCGCGTTGCAGGCGTTTTCAAGCGCCTGTTTGAGCTGTGGTTCCTGCTCCTTCGGAAAGCTGCCGAGCACCCAGTCCGCAAGATCGGTATATGCGTTCGGTTTTTTACCCACGCCGATCTTGACGCGCGGAAAATCCTCCGTTCCCAGATGCTGTATAATGCTCTTTAAGCCGTTGTGGCCGCCGGCGGAGCCTTTGCGGCGGATCCTTATCTTGCCCACATCAAGCGAAATATCATCGGATATTACAATTATATTCTGCGGCGGGATCTTATAAAACCGCGCCGCCTCGCCGACAGCCTCGCCGGAATTGTTCATAAAGGTCTGCGGCTTCATCACCAGGCATTTTTTGCCTGCGATGACGAAATCACGGGTCAGCGCGTGAAATTTGAGGCGTTTTATATCAAAATTATTTTCGCGCGCCATAAGCTCAACGGAAAGAAAGCCGGCATTATGGCGGCTCATTTCGTATTTTGCTCCGGGATTTCCCAGCCCCGCTATTATATAATCAATGCCCGTGCTTTTTTTGCCGAAAAGCATAATAGATCAACCTCTGAAAAATGATTTTTGCGCCGCAGTTCGCGGCAGCGCGGCGTTCTGCCAAACAAAGATATGGGCGCATCTTGCGACACGCCCTTGTTTAAACGTATGAAATTATTCCGCGGCAGACTCTGTTTCTGTTTTTTCAAACTCTGAAAAATCCCTTTCCTCATCGGATTTCTCATAGTTATACATATTTTCGTCCTTAACGTGCTTTCTGATATACTCGTCACGGTCGAAAAGCTCGTCAGCCTTGACTTTCCATGCCTTTGCCGCCGCAATGGTCTTATCAAACAGCTCGTTTGCGGATTCGGGATGAACCATTTCCGTTGAATAAGCGCCGGTTTTTGCAACCATCTTGCTGATCGCGCCGGGATTGTCAAGCACCGGGCAGGGGCGGAGCATATTGTTGTTGAACGGCTGATTGCGCTTGTATTCCATAAACAGCGGGCTCCTGAGCGCGTCCAGCACGGAGCATTCCTTGATGTTTACATTGGAATAGTGAACGAATGCGCAGGGTTCGCAGTCGCCGTTTGAATTGATATGGAAATAGTGGCGGCCGCCGGCAATACAGCCCTGAACATACTCGCCGTCGTTCCAGAAATCAAGGGCAAAGATCGCCTTTGTATGTCTCCACTCGTGCATCTTTTTATACATAGTTGCTCTTTGCTCCGGGCTTACCATAAGATCGGTAACGGCGCCCGCGCCGGTTGGCATATATGTAAAGAACCACGCAAATTTAACACCCTGGTCAATCAGCCAATCCATGTATTCATCTGAAGAGAGCACATCCGTGTTCTTGCTGGTGTAGCAAAGCGAAGCGCCGAAGGGGATACCCCTGTCCTTAAGCCTTTTCATGGCGGCGGTGCATTTTTTGAACGTACCGTCTCCGCGGCGGAAATCGTTATCCTCCTCATAGCCCTCTATGGAAAACGCAGGCAGGAAGTTGCCGACCTCGCCGATCTCATCTGCAAAGCTGTCATCAATAAGCGTGCCGTTCGTAAAGCTCATGAACACGCAATCGGGATTCTCACGGCAAAGGCGCATAAGATCCGCTCTGCGCATGGTGGGTTCGCCGCCCGTGTAAAGATACATGAATGTGCCGAGCTCTTTACCCTGGCTTATGATCCTTGCCAGATCGTCATAAGAAAGCTGGCTCGTATGGCCGTATTCCGCCGCCCAGCAGCCGATACATTTCAGATTGCAGGCTGCGGTGGGATCCATAAGGATAGCCCACGGCACGTTGCAGCCGTATTTCTCAATGCTCTTCATTCTTATATCATAGCTGTTGATCGCCACGTTCATCATAGGCGGAATGAGCTTCATCAGCACATCTTCATTCGTATCGCACGCAAGCGATCTTGCAAACTGCATCCAGTTATTATCCGGATCATCAAGCACCTTGTGAAGCCCCGCATAGGTGGAGCGGTTTACCTTTTTGACATCTGCCGCTTCCAGGAGCGAAAGTATTTTGGGTGCGTTTTTGTTAAAATCCTTTCGGGCGTATTTGACCGCCTGTTTAACCGCAATGGTCATTGCAGTTTCTTTAAGAGATCTCATTTTGCTTTACCTCTCTGTACTCATAATTAAAACTGATTACTAAAGCATCTTGATTTGTGTATAACAATATAATACCTTTAGAATTAAAAGTCAAGCGATTTTGATTTTCTTAATTTTTATCTTACGAAAATGTTATGATCTGCACGCCGCAAATATACGCGCCGGCAGCGGCTCTAAAATCTGATCTGGAATTTCAGGCGATAGGTTCTGCCTGTTTTATTCAGATATTT
>CHCFR05602__coassemble_346_pt1 | contig 29953 bp, 29 predicted proteins | sample CHCFR05602__metabat2_low_PE_017 | metagenome-assembled genome bin CHCFR05602
AGGTTGATTTTAAACGGCGGCAAAGGTATAATACTAAAAAAGGAAATAAACTGCGTTTTTAATTAGGGGAAGTATATGGAAATAAAAATTGCGCCGTCCGTTTTGGCGGCGGACTATGCAAATCTGGAAACGGAGCTTAAAAAATGCGCAGCTGCGCAGTTCATACATCTTGATGTTATGGACGGGCATTTCGTGCCCAACATCTCTATCGGCGCGCCGGTCATAAAATCCTTAAGAAACGTAACGGAGATACCGTTTGACGTGCATCTGATGATAAGCGAGCCGCTGAGATATGTTGAAGATTTTGCAGACGCGGGCGCAGATATCATCTGCTTTCATATTGAAAGCGAAAGCGATACTGAAAAAACGGTTAACAAGATACTTGAATGCGGCTGCAGGGCTGCGATAGCAATTAAGCCGGGGACGCCGGCAAGCGCCGTACTGCCGTATCTCAGCAGACTTTCCATGGTGCTTGTTATGACGGTAGAGCCGGGATTCGGCGGGCAGAGCTTTATGGAAGACATGATGCCTAAGATAAAGGAGATAAGAGCCGCGGCGCCGGATATAGACATAGAAGTTGACGGGGGCGTCAATCCAAAGACTATCAAAACAGCCGCTTCTGCGGGGGCAAACGTATTTGTTGCCGGCAGTGCGGTATTCAAAAGCGAAGACCCGGCAAAGACCATAGAAATGCTTAAAGATAACGCAAAGAGTGTGACGGTGTAATGAAAAAGAAACGCTTTTACAAAAATGTAAAGCGCAATGTGAAATGGACCGAAGAGGAAAAGGGCTATCCCATTGACTTTGCGGATAAATACGTATCCGACGAGGGCATTTATTCAGACAAATTTGACTATATGCGCCCTAAGATAAAAAAGAAGCGCAAACACAAGGCGCAGGCGCGCACGCTGTTCAAAAGGCTTGGCATTGCCGTGCTCTGTCTGCTTATCGTTGGCATAGGGTACACGGGAATGGACGTTTTCATGCTCAGAAACGGTATGCCGAAGATGGATGCGGCAGTCAGCGCGGGAGAGGACAGCGTGATCAACGAGGTCAGGCTTGATCTGAGCTGCGCTTATGAGGACAGTATTTCCATGGACGGCTCCGTTATGCTTGAATCCGTCTGCACCAGACTTACCGACGGCGCATACAACAGCGTTGCAATAGATCTTAAAAGAGCGGACGGTACGATCGGCTACAAGAGCACGCTTGCAACGGTAGACGCATACAGCGCGACGGCTTTTGAGGCTTCGGATCTGCACGGTTCGGTAACTGCTTTAAGCGAACAGGATATACTGACCGTGGGCGTTGTTTACTGCTATCTTGACAATCTGCTGCCGCGGCAGGACCGCTCTGTGGCGCTGCTGAACGATAACGGCGTGCCTTATGAAGATTCGCGCGGAAACACATATCTGAATCCCGCTTCGCAAACGGTATATAAATATATTAAAGACATAATTGCCGAAGCGGCGGAAATGGGCGTAAGCGTTTTTGTGCTGCGCGCGACCGACGTGCCTGCCGACGGCGTAACGGGCGACGGCTTTGACAGCCTTGCCGCGCGGCTTTACGAGGATATAGGCACAGATATGAAACTGCTTGAGGGCATTGATGTTGAGATAAGTGATCAGCTTGCCCGCAGCGCCGGCACAGACGAAAGCACAAGCGATGAAAATGCTGCGGACCCGGCGAACAGCGAAACTGACGGCGAAAGCGAGGAGAGCACGGCAGCCGATGCAAACAGCGCCATACTTGCACTTTTTGACGCCGAAACGGACAACAGCAAAATATATATCGTAAGCGTTTCCGAAAACGAAGCGCAGATAAAAAATATTTTGGAGGAAGGCGGAATAGAATCCTTTATTCTTGACGCCGAACAGCTATGAAAAAGATACTGACTGCAATTCTTTGCACGGCATGCCTGCTTTTGAGCGGCACGACCGCTTTTGCTGCTGAAACGCCGCTGCAAAACACGCCTTACCTTGAAAGCATCAGCTTTTCAAACGCGGATATAGACGGCGGCTTCAACACAGGGGAAACCTATTTTACGATCACGCTGCAAAACCCGGGCAGAAGCGCGGTGCTTCAGAATTATGAGATAAACGGCAGCGCAAATATCATTGCCGAATATTTTTACGATTCCGCAAACCGCCAGGCGGGTATTACCGTAACGCTTAAATTTGACAGCGGCAGCGTAATCTATACCTTTACATATTCCAACCCGCCGGAATATGAGATCAATTCCAACGCAAACCTTGCGGGGATAAGCTGCGAATACGCCGAGGTGCGCCCGGAGATCAATACGGACGATACGGTCTATAATCTGTATATTCCGAGCGACCTGACCGAGGTGAACCTAACGCCCGTAACACAGGATATAAACGCGACGGCATCGCTCATCACGGTTATGCTGCGCGAGGGGCAGGAAACGGAGATACCCGTAACCGTGACCGCATCTGACGGCAGCACAAAGAAATACACCTTTGATATAAAACGAGTGGACAAAACAACGAGCGAAGTTGCGGCGGAAATGGCGCAGCCGGATTTTGTTTCTTTTGTTGAGGGCGAACGCTTTTACGAACAGCCCGAATTCGCCGTGGCGGCAGGCGCCGTTGCCGGCGGAATCATAATCATACTGATCATCGCCGCCATTGTAAAGCGCGTTGCTGCAAATCCCTATGATCCGGACGAAAAAGATTTTTATCTGACCTCCGAATAAACGGTTTGCGCCGGCGGCAGAAAGGACGTGAGCTTACGGAACTTGAAGAAATGCTTGAATACACAGACAGACTGCACGAGCAGAAAAATATAAGAGATCTGAAAAAGTTTCTAAACGAGCTCAACCCCGCCGATATAGCACTTTTGCTGGAAGAGGCAGACAATGAAAAGAAGCGCATGTTCCTTTTCAGAATGCTTACAAAAGAAAACGCCGCGGAAACCTTTGTTGAGTTTGACGGCGACACGCAGGAGAGCCTGATCCGCTCCTTTTCCGATTCCGAGCTGAAAGATGTGTTGGACGAGCTGTATGTTGACGACGCTGCGGACATCGTTGAGGAGATGCCGGCATCGGTCGTTAAGCGCATACTGAAAAATACGGACAGCGAAATGCGCGAGGCTATCAATTCCATACTGAAATACCCCGAGGATTCGGCAGGTTCTATCATGACGCCGGAATTTGTTGACCTCAAAAGGCATATGACTGTTGAGGACGCATTCAAGCGCATCCGGCGCACGGGTGTGGACAAGGAAACGATATATACCTGCTATGTTACGGACGAATCCCGCCGCCTGCTGGGCGTTACCACCGTTAAAGAGCTTTTGCTGCACGATGCGGACGACAGGATAGACGAGCTGATGGAAACCAACGTGATCAGCGTAAACACGCTGGATGACCAGGAAAAGGCGTCTGCCCTGCTTTCAAAATATGACTTTTTGGCGCTGCCGGTTGTGGATATGGAAAACCGCCTTGTGGGCATCATAACCGTTGACGACGTTATTGACGTTTTGCAGGAGGAAAATACAGAGGATATCCAAAAGATGGCGGCGATCGTGCCTACGGACACGCCCTATCTGAAAACGAGCGTTACAGAGACCTTTAAAAAGCGTATTCCCTGGCTGCTGCTGCTCATGATATCCGCCACGATAACAAGCCAGATCCTGACCAATTTTGAAAACAAGCTTGCATCGGTTGCAACGCTGATTGCCTTTATTCCGATGCTGATGGGCACGGGCGGCAATTCCGGCGGCCAGTCAAGCGTTACCGTTGTGCGCGCGCTTTCCTTGGGCGAGATCTCCATGAAGGACATTTTTAAGGTGATCTGGAAAGAGATACGGGTAGGCATAATCTGCGGCGCCGTGCTTGCAGCAGTCTGCTTTGTGAAGCTGCTTCTGTTTGACAAATACGTTCTCGGCAACAGTGAAATAACCGTTATGATCGCACTGGTCGTGAGCCTTACGATCATTGTGGAAGTGGTATTCTCCAAAATAATAGGGTGCAGCCTGCCGATCATAGCCAAAAAATGCGGCTTTGACCCGGCAGTTATGGCAAACCCGTTTATCACCACGATTACGGACGCCGTTTCGCTTCTTATTTACATTATGTTTACAACGGCTCTACTTGGTATTTAGCGGCAACGCAGAACATAAAAAAACGCAAAGCTGCCGCCGGGACGAATGCTCCGGCGGCAGCTTTATATATAGAATATGTTTTGTGTGGCACGGTGTATCTGTTTATAAATTTCGGCTTAGCCGTCAATGGCTACAGAATAAAAGGTTTCAAACACGCCGTCAAACTCCACGTCAATGATATGCACATCGTCAAGCGTATGTTCAAGATAGGATAATGTTTGATTGTCTAAATCTATAAAAGCATTTCCTAATGCAGCTTTAATGATCTCCATGTCATGTATGCCGTACATTTCCTCAATATCGGGAAGCATAAATCGGATTATAGCCGATAATTTTTCATCATAATGATCTGCCAGCTCTTTTGCGTACTGTGCGTATCCGGACTTGACTGCGGTACAGACAAACGTAATACCGCGATACACCGCCGTATACGCCCTGTTTTTTTCATCAAACGTAAACACGGGCTGTTCTTCTTTTTTCGCTCTGTTAAACATACTCTTCTCGCTTTGCTGAAACGTCCGCTGCTTTTCGGATCACGCCGTTTGCAATATCTGTCAATAGGTTATATTATCCGTTGTTATGTATTCCACACCGAGGGCGGCAAGGCGGTCAACCGCCTCCGGCTCATTCACCGTCCATGCGCCGACCGTTAATCCGGATTCCACGCATTTCGTTATGACCTCGTCCGTATTCTCTTCCTTGGAATAGTTGAAATCTATGCCGCAGCTGCCGCCTATGGCAAGCGCCATCTCTATATCCTCATCCGTGATCTCCTGCACAAGATACCAGCAGGGCGCATCAGTCAGCGCGCGCATGGCGGTAAGCGCTTCATAATGGAAGGATATAAATACAGGCTCCAGCTGTGGATATGCCGCAAGCATCGCTACGATCTCATTGTAATACTCCGTATTATTTTCGCTTTTCAGCTCTATTACGGGAACCATGGCATACTGCGAGCAGATATTGAGATACTCCTGAAGCGTGCACATTTTCAGAGCTGCGTAATTCTCTATATTGCTGCCGCTATCCACGGTCTCCTGCCGGAGTTCTGCATACGTTTTATCCTCCACCATGCTGAGTTCGCCCGTCATACGATAGGTTATCGGGTCATGGTGGATCACCCAAACGCCGTCCGCCGTGCGGTAAACGTCGCACTCTGCGCCGTAATAGCCTGCCCTGCCCGCCTCTTCAAACGCGGGGGCGGTATTTTCCGGTGCAACGGCTCTGAAACCGCGGTGCGCAACGAGCTGAACATCGGCAGTCGTCTGATACACGGTGTATTCCGGCGTTTTGCAATACCAATTCAACGCGATCAGACCGGCGCCGACCGCTAAAATTACAAGCGCCAGCAGCACACAGAGCACGATTATGATTATTTTTTTCTTTTTGTTCATTTTCTTTTTAACGGTTTCACTCATCGCTGTTTTCCTCCGTTTCAGCCGCCGTATTCTTTTCCGGGAATTTCAGGATCCGTGTTTTATCCACAACGAAGGTGCCGTTTGACCACTCGCCCTTTATGCCCTTAGCGCTCATACCAAGCTGAAAATGCAGCTGCGCGATCCCGAAATCTATGCTTTTATCCGAATACGGCTCCGCAACGCTTGCGGATATAACGCCGTTTTCATACCTGAATTTGACCGGGCGGCGGTTTACGGAGCTTGGCGCCTTTTCAACAAGGCGCATGGCAAACACGATCTCCTCCGGCAATTTTTCATCGCAAACCTCAAACATCTTCTGATAGGGCTTGCTTTTTTTGTGCGTTGCGTTATACATAAGCTTTTCCTTAAAGCTCTTGTTTTTGGCAACATTACCCACGGCGATAACGCAATAGAGCCTTACGCCCTTGGGCAGATCCAGCTTTTCAAGCACCTTATTTTCATTATATGTGCCGACCCAGCAGGTGCCGATGCCGTGGTATGCGCACTGCAAAACGATGGTTTCGCCCCAATAGCCGCACGCCTCCCTTGCCGGGATCGTATCCGCGCCGCAGACCGCTATAAGACTTGTCATGCCGGAATGGAGATTGAATGCAAAGCGCGCGTCCTCAATAAAAGCAAAGCTCAGCCCCGCCTTTTTATTTACGTAATCGACAAGGTCTTTGATGACCGCTTTCACTTCATCGCTTAAAGGCCTGTTTTTGAACGTGCGCCTAGAGGCGCGCAAATCGATTGCTTTTAAATATTCCTCATTCGTCATCTGCTATTCACCCCAATTCTCTATGACGGACATCAGCTTTGCGTATTCCTTGGTAGTAATATTATCCGGACGGGCCACGAGCATCCGCTTCATCTCAAATGTGGAATTCACCGTCCACACCGAAAGCTTGTAGCCGTTATCGTGCAGCAGGTTTGAAAGCGTTGCGCTGGCGTATTTGTAATTGCAGTTTACGCCTATTGCGCCGGTCTCTTCCATAAGATCAAGTATGCGCTGCTTGTAATCATCCGTAAATATCTTTATGCGAGAGGGCTGGCAGTTCAGATAGTAATCCATATCCGCGCAGGCAGATTCCTTGACTGCGTTCACATTCAGCTGGTCTATACCCGTCAAAAACGCCCGGGAAAGCAGATTGTATTCCACAAGCATATCATGGAGCTGATCGAGCGTTCTTGTTTCCTTTATATCAAGATTGATCAGGCAATCATCCTGCTGCAAAAGCGCAAACACCTCAGAAAGCGGGGTGCCCTCATTATTCATAACAACGATATCATGGCTTATAACAAGCGTTTTATCCGGCCGCTGGCGGATATCTATCTCTATGATCTCTACATTATTCGCAACAGCCGCCCGAACCGATTCCAAAGAATTTTCCGGGGTATCAAAGGCGCCCGTATGCGCCGTGACCGTAAATCCCTGCACGAAGCTCAAAGTCCTTTCATCATAACTTTTATTTACTGCATAACCCATCACGCCCACCACAAGGCATACAGACAGCAAAAACGAAATTACCTGATAGCTGAAATGCTTTGCCCAGGTGGGAGTCATATTCCTTTTTAGAAATCTTTTGAATTTCCGCCAGCGGGAAACTTTTTCAGCCATTAAAAAACCTCTTACCAAAAAGGGGCATTAAACGAAAGTGTTTAATACCCCTTAAAATCAATCCTGCCTGCTGCCGGAATAGTTAGGAGCCTCTTTGGTGATATAAACATCATGCGGGTGGCTTTCAACAAGTCCGGCGCCTGTGATCTTTATGAACTTGGCTTTTGTGCGCAGTTCCTGTATATTATGGCAGCCCACATAGCCCATACCGGAGCGCAGACCGCCCATCATCTGGTAAACCGTATCGCCCACGGCTCCCTTATAAGGCACACGGCCCTCTACGCCTTCCGGCACGAATTTCTTTGTGCCTGTCTGGAAATACCTGTCCGCCGACCCCTTGCTCATAGCGCCGAGTGAGCCCATGCCGCGGTATACCTTGAACTGGCGGCCCTGATAGATCTCTGTTTCGCCGGGAGATTCCTCGCATCCGGCTACCAGCGAGCCGACCATGACAACGCTGCCGCCTGCGGCGATGGCCTTAACGATCTCTCCGCTGTATTTGATACCGCCGTCCGCAATGATCGGAATACCGTATTTATCCGCCGTTTCGGCGCTGTCATAAATAGCGGTGATCTGCGGAACGCCTATACCGGCAACAACGCGCGTTGTGCAGATAGAACCGGGGCCTATGCCCACCTTAACGGCGTCCGCGCCCGCCTTGATAAGCGCCTCTGTAGCCTCTGCCGTTGCAACATTGCCCGCGATAAGCGAGATATCTGGGAATGCGTTTTTAATTGTGTCTATAGCCTTCATAATATTTTTTGAATGGCCGTGCGCAGAATCCAGCACGAGCGCGTCTACATGGGACTGAACGAGCGCGCCGGCGCGGTCAAGCATATCGTTCGTAATACCGATCGCGGCAGCGCAAAGGAGCCTATCCTGCGCGTCACGCGCGGTATTCGGGTATTTCAGGCTTTTTTCTATATCCTTTATGGTAACAAGGCCTGTGAGCTTGCCGTTTGCATCTACAAGCGGCAGCTTTTCTATTTTTGACGCCATAAGGATCTTTTTTGCCTCATCAAGCGTTGTGCCGCTCATAGCGGTGACAAGCTTCTCTTTCGGCGTCATAACATCTGCGATCTTAACAGAAAAATCCGTCATAAAGCGCATATCGCGGTTTGTGAGGATACCTACCAAAGTGCCGTCCTCCTCGCAGATGGGAACGCCGCTTATCTTATACTTGCGCATAAGATTTTCCGCATCCTGCGCGGTATTCTGGGGATAGAGGAAAAACGGATCCGTAATAACGCCGTTTTCAGATCTTTTGACCTTATCCACCTCTGTTGCCTGATCCTCGATCGTCATATTTTTATGTATTACGCCGATTCCGCCCTCTCTTGCAATGGCGATAGCCATAGTGGATTCCGTTACCGTATCCATAGCGGAGGTCATAAGCGGAATATTCAGCTTGATATTCTTTGTAAGATTGGTTGAAAGATCCACCTGATTGGGGAGCACATCACTCTCCGCCGGGATAAGGAGCACATCATCAAACGTAAGCCCCTCTTTAACAAATTTTGCGCCGTATTCGCTCATAAAAATCCTCCTTTAGAAATTTATATTATATTTAATCTATAATATCATAAAACGCTTGGCAGAATCAAGTATTATTTTGAACGCTTGGCAGAATCAAGCGTTATTTTTCACACACGTCAACGATCTCGGCAACGGTGGCGTCTATGGAATTGCCATCGCAGTCAATCACATGGTCTGCGTATTTTTCATAAAGCGGCAGGCGTTCGTTATACATATCCAGCAGCGTTTCGCCGTTTTCAAGCACGATCCCGCGCGTGGAAAGATTTTTTATGCGCCCTTTCATCTCTTCATAACTGAGGTGCATATAAATGATCTTGCCCATGCTTTTGAGGTGGCGCATTGCCTTTTCGCTGTAGACGACGCTGCCGCCCGTGGCGATCACCGTGCCTTTGATATCAAGAGAGAGCACCGCCTGCTCCTCCGCCTTTTTAAATTCGGCAACGCCTTTTTCGTCAATGATCTGCTGGAGGCGCTTGCTTTCTATGCTTTGGATCAGAAGATCGGTATCAAAAAAATTCTTAAGCAGTATCTTTGCCGCAAGCACGCCGCAGGTGGATTTGCCGGCGCCGGGCATACCTATAAGGATTATATTTTCTTCGTTGATAAGCGGTTTTTTCAATTTTTAACTCCTATATGTTTGCATATTTCGTTTAATCTGCATTCGCCGCACTTCGGCTTCCTTGCCGTGCAGGTATCGCGCCCGAACAGCACGATCCTGTGGCAGAAATCAGAGCCTTCCTCCGGCGGTATCAGCTTTTTAAGCTCAAATTCTATTTTTTTAGGGTCTTTCTGCGCAACAAGACCCAGGCGGTTGGATATCCTTATGCAGTGTGTGTCCACAACGATGGCCGCCTTGCCGTAAACATCACCCACGATCAGATTTGCCGTTTTTCTGCCCACGCCCGGCAGGGTTATGAGATCTTCGATCGTATCCGGCACCCTGCCGCCGAAATCCTGTAAGATCATCTGCGCCATGCCCACGATGGACTGCGCCTTGCTCTTGTAAAAACCGCAGGAATGTATGTATTTTTCCACCTCTGCAACATCGGCGGCGGCAAAATCCTCAATGGTTTTATAGCGCGTAAACAGCGCGGGGGTAACCAGATTTACCCTTGCATCGGTGCACTGTGCCGAAAGGCGCACCGCAACAAGCAGCTGAAACGGTGTTTCATAGGTTAAGGAGCACAAAGCGTCTGGATAAAGCTTTTTCAGCAGCTCTACTGCGGCGAGCGCTCTTTCTTTTTTTGTCATAGGTTCTCCTCTTTACTTTTGGTTATCATCTTCATTTTTAATCTTTTCCCAATACTTTTTGAACGCCTGTTCGTTTTTGTTCATACCGGGGGTATAATATTTTACGTTTTTTATCTCATCCGGCAGATACTGCTGCTTTACCCAGTGATTCTCAAAATCGTGCGGATAAACGTAAAACTGCCCTTTAACCTGTGCGTCCTCCCCGTCAAAATGCTTGTTTTGGAGCGTGCGCGGAATAGGGCCGTACCTACCCTTTTCAACATCTGCCATTGCAGCGTCTATTGCCGCTTCGCCGGCATTGCTCTTAGGTGCAAGCGCAACAAGGATCACCGCATCCGCCAGCGGAATACGCGCCTCCGGCAGACCTACCGCAAGCGCCGTATCCACAGCCGCCTTGACGATGGGAATGATCTGCGGATACGCAAGGCCTACATCTTCGTTAGCGCACACGAGCAGCCTGCGGCATGCGGACGGCAGATCCCCTGCCTGCAAAAGCCTTGCAAGGTAATGCAGCGCCGCGTCCGGGTCCGAACCGCGCATGCTCTTCTGATAGGCGGAGATGATATCGTAATGCTCGTCGCCCTCTTTATCATACTTGACTGCGCTGGACTGGGTAAGCTGCGATGCAGTTTCAAGCGTAATATGCTTTTTACCGTTTTCCGCCGGCGTAACAAAAAAGCAGTTTTCCGCAGAGTTGAGCGCTTTGCGCACATCTCCCGAACAGCCGCGGGCAATCTTTTCCACAGCGTCCTCGTCCGCCGTGACCTCCACGCCGTTCTCTTTGCCGAGTATCTTAAAGCCCCGCATAACTGCGGGCACGATATCCTGCCATTCCACGCTTTTGAATTCAAACACCGTTGAGCGTGAAAGCACGGCCGGATAAATGTAAAAATAGGGATTTTCCGTTGTGGAGGCGATGAGCGTGATCTTGCCGTTTTCAATGTATTCAAGCAGACTCTGCTGCTGGCGCTTATTGAAATACTGAATCTCATCCAGATAGAGCAAAACGCCGTTCATCGTTTCAAACGTATCAAGTTCGGAAACGATATCCTTGATATCTTTCGTGGAAGCGTTGGTGCCGTTTAAGCGGCGCAGCGCCCTGTTTGTCTTTTTCGCTATGATAGAGGCAACGGTGGTCTTGCCCGTGCCGGACGGGCCGTAAAAGATCAGATTCGGGATATTGCCGCTCTCAATAAGATTATATAGCGGCTTGCCCGGTGCCAGAAGATGGCGCTGGCCGACAACATCGGAAAGCTCCGTTGGCCTTATTCTTGCCGCAAGCGGATCGTTCATAAATTTTTCTCCTTATTTTCCGCATCTTTTTTTGAAAACGCGCAGCCGCAGAAGTTCTGGCGGTACAGCCCATACTGCCTTGAAAGCTCTATGGAACGCTTATACCCCTCTTTTTTCTTAAAATCGGACGGGAGCCACTTTACGCCGTACTTCTCCGCCGTTTCAAAGCCGATCTCATTGATCTTCTGTGCGTTTTTGAGCGGGCTTATGGAAAGCGTTGTGCAAAAATAATCAAAGCCGCGCTCCGCCGCAAGACGCGCTGTTTCCTCCAGCCGCAGGCGGTAGCACCGAAAGCACCTTTCGCCGCCCTCCGGGCAGTCCTCCAGCCCTTTTGCGATATGCAGAAATTCGCTGTAATCATATCGTCCCTCAAGTATATCCACGGGATTTTCAAACAGCATGCTGCGCAAGAGCCGCTTTTCCTCCGCAAGCCTTTTTTCAAATTCAGACTGCGGCGATATATTGGGATTATAATAAAAAACGGTTATTTTGAAATATTGATCAAGATATTCCAGGCAGGCGCTTGAACACGGCGCGCAGCACGCATGAATTAAAAGAGAGGGCAGTATATGCTCTCTCTTATTTCTTTCCATGATTGATTCAGTTTGCCTGCTGTAATTGATCTTATTCATAACTTATTTACTCAGATAATTCTTTGGATTGATCCTTGTGCCGCCGGCTCTGATCTCAAAATGGCAGTGCGGACCGGTAGAATTGCCCGTTGAACCGGACTTTGCGATCTGCTGGCCCTTATATACCGAATCACCGGGAGAAACCAGAAGTTCCGAATTATGGGCATAAAGGGTAAACACCTTATCCCCGTTGGAATCCGTGCCGTGATAGATAAGCACATAATAGCCGTAGCTGTAATCCAGCCGCTTAACGCCCGCAACAACGCCCTTTTGCGCGGCAACCACCTTGGTGCCCGTGGGGCACGGGAAATCAATGCCGCCGTGATAGGAGCCGTTGCTGTAATTTGGGAATCCCGCAGAAACCGTATAATGCCCGGGCACGGGATAGGTCATATTATAGACGCCGTCTGAGTTATTATAAACATCGGTGTCATTAAAGATCACGGTTGGCGTTTCATCTCTGTTGCCTGTTGTGAAATCCGAAACATCTTCCGGTGAGATGATGCCGTTCATAAGATCCTCTATCTGCTGCTGCGCAGCGTCTGACAGCGCCTGATCCTCGTTTCTGTATTCCGTATACATGCCTGTTTCGGCGGTCAGCCGGGCAAACAGCTGGTCGCTTTCCGCCTTATCCTGCGCAAGGGTTATCTTTTTGGCGGCAATGTCCTCCTGCGCGGCAGTCAGCGCCGCCTGTTTGTATTCAAGCTCGTTTTGCTGCGCAAACAGAGCCGTATTCATTTCGTTAAGAGCCGCTTTCTTCTCATTAAGGTCGGATTCTCTGGCAAGTATGATCTCCGTCTGCTCCTGGATCTCCTGCATCAGCTGTGCGTCGCTTTTAGACACCGCCCTGATCATTTCATACCTTGTAAAGAAGCTTGAAATATCGCTGCATGTGAGCAGCGCGGTAATCAGATTATAATCGCCGGATATGTAGATCGCGCGCATACGCAGGCAATAGGCGTCATACTTTGCCATAAATTTTGTATTCAGATCGTCCAGCTCCGCCTGAACGGAATCCACCTGCGCCTGAAGCGTATCCGCCTGCTTTTGATTTTCCTCAATGCTTGTTTGAAGAAGCTTTATATCCTCCTCATAATCAAGCACCTGCTCGTCAAGCACCGTAAGCTGCTGATTTAAAATACCTATTTTTTCATCAAGCGCGTTGATATATTCTTCCGTATTTTTTGAATCCGCTGCAAGGGCGGCTATCTTTTGCTCCGCCTCTGCAAGGTCGGCTTCCAGCACGGATTTTTGATCCTCAAGCTTTTTTCTGGCTTCCTCGCGCTTTTGCTCTTCCGTAAGCTGCGTTGTTTCGGTAGTGCTCTCCTGCTGAGAAGCAGTCTGCTGCTCAGCCGCAGGCACTATGCTTGCATGAAACGGAGTCAGCACCGTAACGGCGCAGAGCGCTGCGCACAGTATTTTCAGTGTACTTTTATGCTTCATTAAGATTCAGCAACCTTTAAAAATTTTTACCCGTTAAAATATATTTGCAAATTCCCCGTTCTACGCCGCATTACGGCAGATAAAGCGCGGGATTTTTGCATGAGGCGTAAGCCGAAGACGGCGTGCGCACCTCAAAATGGCAGTGCGGACCGGTTGAATTGCCGGTTGAACCGGACTTTGCGATCTGCTGCCCTTTTTCAACATACTCGCCCTCTGAAACGAGCCTTACGGAATTATGCGCATAAAGCGTATAGACCGTATCGCCCGAAGCGGTTTTCTTATCATGCCTGATAACGATATACCTGCCGTAGCTTCTGTAAGATCCGTCCGCATTTTTAAGATCTGCGGAGATGATTACGGTGCCCGATTCGGCAGCCACTACAGATGAGCCGGTCGGGCAGCTGAAATCAGCGCCGCTGTGACCCGTATACGCGCCGAAAGCACAGGTTATCGTTGTTTGCAACGGCACGGGATAAGTTAAGCTTATCACGCCGCCGGAGCCCGAGGACGGCCTTGTTGTTGTAGTTGTTGTACTGCCGGAGGAGCCTTGCTGATCGGTTGTGCTTTCCGCCGGCGGCGAAGTTGCGGAGGTCGTTTCCTCCTGATATTTTTTCTCCGCCTCTTCAATCGCGGCGTCTACCTCCGCCATGGCGGCTTTATTATCCTCAAGATACTCTGTATAATTGCCTGTTTCCTCGTTGAGCTGAAGTAAAAGCGTATTTGCCTCGCCGCGCTCTTTATCCAGCTCGGCTTTCTTATCCGAAAGCTCCTGCTGCTTCTGCTCAAGCTCCGGGATCGCCGCTTCAAGAGAAGCTTTTGTGCTTTGAAGCGTGGTTTGCGTTACCTGGAGCTCGGCTCTTTTTTTTGTGATCTCATCGCGCGTTGTATTGATATCATCGATCTCTGTATTAATGGTTTCAAGCAATTCGCCGTCCATTGCCGAGATGCGCCTTATCATTTCAAGGCGTGTTAAAAACTGTGAAATATCATTGCTTGTAATCAGAAAGACAAGCATATTTGTTTCGCCGCTGATATACATGGCGCGCATTCTTTGGGCAAACACCTGATATGTGCCCGTAAATTCTTCTTCCTTAGCGGCGCAGTCATTTTGCAGCTGCTCTATTTCGGTGCCGATGGAGGCGATCTCCTTTTCGTTTTCCGCATAAGTGTTTTCAAGCGCCGCAACCTGCTCTTTATCCGATTCCACCTCGCTGCTGACCAGCTCATACTGCCGGTCCAGGTAAGAGATCTTATCGGAAAGGGTATTAAAATATTCCTGTGTGCTGGCAGACTGCGTTTCCAGCTCGCTGAGCTTATTTTCAGCCTCTTTTATACGCTGCTCAAGCTGCGCCTTTTCCTGCTGCGGAGTAAGCTCCGCAGCGCTGACCGATGTGCTTTGGGGCAGGTTAAAAAAAGCGGCAGAAAAAACAAACAGTGAAGCCAATAAAACGCTTACACCGTTTTTGAGTAAACCAGATCGTTTCATTGACTCCACTTCCCATTATATAATAAATTAGAGTTACTGTAAATATTATTTACAATGTTTTTATATGTATTAAATTTTTTGTAATCAATTAAAGGTAATTCATCGGGTTGACCCTTGTGCCGTTCAGCCTTACCTCAAAATGAACGTGCGGGCCGGTGGCGTTGCCTGTTTCGCCCGAATACGCGATTATCTGACCCTTTGACACCTTATCGCCCACACTTACCGCAAGGGAGGAATTGTGCGCATAAAGTGTGGAAAGCCCGTTGCCGTGGTCAATCAGGATATACTGGCCGTAGCTGTATGTAAGCCTTTTTGCAATGACGACAACACCGGAATCCGCAGCATGAACAGCTGTTCCCGTGGGACACGGCCAGTCCACGCCGCCGTGATAGGAGCCGTTGCTGTAGTTGGGATAGCCTGCGGAGATCGTTCTGTAGCTTGTGGGATACGCAAGCTGACCCGTACCGGGATTATAGTTATCACTGCCCGGCTTGTTGCTGGAACCGCTGAGGGCGGCGCTGATCTCTGCGTCAATTTCCCTTATACGTGCTTCGTTGGTCTCTATCGTTTCCTTGATCTCGGACTGCTGGCTGCTGAGCTCTCTGATAGCGGCATTACACTCCGCAACCTCCGCGTCAAGCTCGTTCTTGGAGGCGTTATATTCATCAATCGATTCCTGAAGCGCCTGCTTTCTGGTGTTTAAAGATTCCTTGTCCTCATTGAGCTGGAGCTTTTTCTGGGCAAGTGCCTCACGCTCCTGATTGATCTCTTCCATTTTGGTCATAAGCTCGTCGAGCGTAGCGCTGTCCTGCTCCGAAACGGACTGAACCATCTGTGCGCGCGTAAGTATGGAGCCTATATCGCCGCTTTCAAGCAGCACCTCTATCATGGAAACATTGCCCGAAATATACATGGCGCGCAGCCTTTGGCAATACTCCTCGTAAACACTGTCAAATTCAGCCTGCTTCGCCTCTATTTCCGCCTGCGCCCTGTCTATTTCGACCTGTGTTTCGTCTATTCTTTTCTGAACCGTGTCTATTTCGCTTTGCAGCGCGTCGCGGCTGTCCTCAAGATTATCAAGCTTGTCCTGCAAAAGCTGTACCTTTACCATAAGGGTATCAACATAATCCTGCTGATCGGCGGCCTGTGATTCAAGCGAGGAAAGCTTTTTTTCCTGCTCTTCTATCTCCGCCTCTATCTTGTCCTTTTCCTTGTTGAGCTCCGCGCTTGATTTCGCCTGTGCCGAAAACGCCGCGGAAAACACGAGCATTGCGCTGAAAGCAACGCAAAACGCCCTTACAAGTCCTTTTCCCATAGTTTTAGATTGCACTTATCTCACTGCCTTCCCTGTTTAGATACCTGCCCATTGAAATCAGCGCGCCGCCTACGCCGGTTACGATACCTATCAGAACGAAGATACCGAGCATCGGCAAAGCAAAGTCTGCAAAATTGAGCGCCTCAAGCTGAAGCGACGAAAGAAGATCGCTGAACTGGTGAATAGCAAATTCATAAAACGCCCATACGAGCCCGAGCGACACGATACCAGAAATAATACCGAGTATCATACCCTCCACCACAAACGGCAGACGCACGAAGCTGTTGGTTGCGCCTACAGATTTCATAATGCTGATCTCAAGCCTTCTGGAATAGACCGTAAGCTTGATCGTGTTTGAAATAATAAATACGCTTATTGCAAGCAGCACCACTACGATAACGATGGAAATGACCTCCACGCCGTGGCGGATGGTTACAAGCTTTTGCGCAAGGTCTTTATTTTCTCTTATCGTATCTATATGCTCGAGCTGCTCGATCCGGCTGACAGTCTGGTCAAAATAGGTTAAATCGTCAACGGTGACCTTATATGCGTCCGGCAAAGGAATATCGGAGCTGATCTCCGTAAAGAACTGCGCCTGCGCTTCCTCCATGGTGGAAAGCTGATCCGCCCAAGCATCCTCCTTGGGCACAAATTCAACCTCTTTCACATTGTCCATACCGTTAAGCGCGGCGCCCATTGCCGTGATATCCGCATCTGCGGTATCGTCCTCAATATAGACCATAACTACATTTTCCTCTTCTATCCTTGCAAGCAGGGATTCGATGTTGAGGAAGATCATGGACGCGCAGCCTATGAGCACAAGGCAGCTCATAAGCACGCAGATTGAGGCGATGCTCATCATTCTGTTTGACCAGGTATTTCTGAATCCTTCTTTAAAAAGGTATCTTAAGCTTGAGCCGGTCATCAGTCCTCACCTCCGTCATTTTCATCTTCATTCAAGGCGGAGGCAGCCCCGTCGTCTATAGAATCGAAAATATCCTCTATCTCGCTGCCGAGCTTAACGTCTTCGTTAAAGAAATACATATCCGTTGATTTTTCCGGCTGCGCGGATTCAAACTGGGCATGCGTGGGATCCGGCGTGTCTGAAACGACCTCTCCGTTTTTGATAACGATAACGCGGCGCGGAAACGCCTTTACGAGCGAATGCTCATGCGTTACCATGATAACGGTAGTGCCGTTATTGTTGATCTTGGTAAGCATCTCAACGATCTCATGGCTCATTTCGGGGTCAACGTTACCGGTAGGCTCGTCCGCAATAATGAGCTTTGGGTTGTTTACAAGCGCCCTTGCAAGAGAAACGCGCTGCTGCTCGCCGCCGGAGAGCTCATTCGGCATAGCGCGCGCCTTATGCGAAAGGCCCACAAGCTGAAGAATATAAGGCACTCTTTTTCTGATTTCTTTTTCCTTGGTGCCGATAACGCGCATGGCAAAGGCGACGTTATCATAAACGCTCATTTTGGGAATGAGCCGGAAATCCTGAAAAACGATGCCCATGGTTCTTCTGTAATAGGGAACCTGTTTTTTCTTTAAGGTATCCGAACGGTAATCCCCTACGATAACAACGCCTTCCGACGGCTTTTCCTCATGCATGATAAGCTTTAGGAAGGTACTTTTGCCGGCGCCGGACGCGCCTACAACGAAAACGAATTCACCGTCTTCAATCTTAATATTCACGTTATTCAAAGCCTTGGTGCCGTTGCTGCCGTACACCTTGGTTACATCACGAAATTCAATCACTTTTTAATGCCCTCTTCAAATTTTATAAATAATTTCATAACCACAAACTTTAACACCTATATATAATAAAGCAATTCACAATATAAATCAAGTTAAAAATGTTTCTATTTTGTAAATTATGTAATTGATTTGTAATATAACAAAAGATCCGGCAACACCGTAAAGTATTGCCGAATCAAAACGGAATTAATATTTGACCGGGCTTGATTCAAGATATTTATTTACCATCAGGGCAACCTTAAAGACGATAGCGTCGTCAAATTCCCTGAGATCAAGACCAGTGATCTTTTTGATTTTTTCAAGCCTGTAAACAAGCGTGTTTCTGTGCACGAAAAGCTTACGGCTGGTTTCCGATACGTTAAGATTGTTTTCAAAAAACTTTTGAATGGTAAAAAGTGTTTCCTGATCGAGCGAGTCTATTGAACCTGATTTGAAGACCTCTTTAAGATACATTTCGCAAAGGGTTGTGGGAAGCTGATAAATAAGGCGGGCTATGCCCAGATTCTCATAGCTTGCGATGGGCTGCTCTGTATCAAAGACCTTACCCACCTCAAGCGATACCTGCGCTTCTTTAAACGAACGCGCAAGATCCTTTACCCCTGTTACGCAGGTGCCTATGCCTACAACGGCCGTGCAGTAAAATTCGGTTGAAAGCGTATCGCAGATAGAGCGCGCCAGCTTTTCAAGATCTTTCATTTCCACATTGGGGCGCACTTCCTTAACAAGTGCAATATCTGTTTCATTTACGTTGATCACAAAATCCTTAGTCTTGTCCGGAAAGAAATTCTGAATCACGTCAAACACGGAAATATCTGTTTTCTGCGGCACACGGATGATAAAGACCACTCTGGTGGCGTCGTTATTAAAATGAAGCTCGCGGCTCTTTATATAAATATCGCCGGGCAGGATATTATCCAAAATGACGTTTTTAACAAAATTGGAACGGTCAAATTTTTCGTCATTCGTTTGCTTGATCTGATTAAAAGCTATGGAAATGATATCCGCATAATGCTTGCTGAGATCATCTGTTGCTTCCACAAAAACCGCATATTCCGGGTGAACGGAATTGCCGAAAGCTTTGTAGGTGCAGCCGTCCACACAGGTCTGAAGGCCGGCAAAAACGCCTGCGGAAACAACGCCCTTTCTCACTTCGCCTATCTGACCGAGCTCAGAGCAGGCAATGACCGTGCCGCTCTCATCCACAACGCCGAGATCGCGGTCCATAGTATCTCTCATCTGATTCACGAGGCCCTGGAATAATCTGTTTGGCAAATAAACTCCTCCTTATTAAAACCGCTGAAATTTTGCACAAAACCAACTGCGTTATCTTGTTCATATTATACAAGGGTGTTCATCATTTTGCAAGCTTTTTACCAAAATTTTTATGCTTTTTTGTTAAACTTGCATAAACACCTTGCTTTTCAGACAAATAACCACAATATATAGTGTTTTTCCGCATCATCCGGCGGATTCAACAAGCAAAAGCTCTTCTTCATTCAAATATCTTGCCTGCCCGGGGGACAGGCTGCCGTCCATACTGAGCGCGCCCATAGCGGTCCGCTCCAGCTCCAAAACGGATATGGAATGCTTTTTGAACATTCTTTTTATCTGGTGGTACATGCCCTGCCTTAAAACGATCTTGGCGCGGGTGTTATCCGCATTTAAGCTTTCAAGAGAGGCGGGCAGGCATTTTTCGCCGTTCAGCAGCATACCGCTCTCAAAATCGGCTATGACGGACTGATCGAAAGGCCTGTCCAGCACGGCAATATACGTTTTTGGGATATGGCTTTTGGGGCTTAAAATACGGTGGGCGAATCCGCCGTCATCCGTAATCAGCACAAAGCCCGTGGTATCCTTATCCAGCCTGCCTGCCGGGAAAAGGCCTTTTCTTTTCATCTCATCAGGCAGGATATCAACAACCGTTTTTTCACCCGTTTTACGCCCGTCAGAGGAGGAGATAACACCTTTCGGCTTATTCATCATGATATAAACAAATCTTTTGTAGGCAAGCTCCTGCCCGTTTGCAAAAACGCGATCGGATTTCGGATCTATTTTCATATCCGCGGATCTCACAGCGGCAAAATTCAGCCGAACGCCGCCCGCTTTTATGAACGATTTTGCTTCGCTTCGCGTAATATTCAGCTCACGGGAGAGGAATTTATCCAGTCTTTCCATAAAATTATTCCTTTTGCAGCGTTTGCACGAATCCGTCCTGCAGCGAGGTAGAACAGATATCGCCGCCTATAAGCACGCCGCCGCACACAAGCAAATTTGCAAAAACGCAGTCACGGTTCTCAAAGCCCTCGTAATTGGTTATGTTATAGGTGTAAACGGTTGCCGTCTGCCCCTTATAATCCTCCAGATCAAAACCCTGCTGCTTTTGAATTTCATTATACTGCGAGTATGTATCGTTGAATTCCTGCGGTATCTGCACCCGGCGTTCCTCACAGGGGATATTGAATTCCCAGCCGAGCGAGGTCAGGTACTGCTCGCGCTCCTCGTCTGTTTCCAAAGCAATGCTGTCCGACGCAGGCCTGCTCAGCGCCGCATGATTTGAAAAAAAGGTTATTGCAATAACGATAACGCCCGCAAGTATAAGAATTAGGCCGAAGATCGTTTTTGGCTTCAGCCTGAGCGTAAACATTTTCATAAAACCACCTCATAATGATTTTATGAAAGTGCGAAGAAAATTATTATAAATGTTTCACAAAATATATTCGCTTATTTTATTCAGAAATCCGACATCGGCAATAACGTCTGTTTTAATGCCGTCGTCCGTATACGTTTGTGAAAGCACCTCGCCGTGTTTCCTTAATTCGGCGGAAAGCCCCGCGTGCGTAAACGGGATCAGCAGCGTCACCCTGCGCCGCGACGCCGGCAGCGCCTTTGCGATCTCGTTTAAAAGCGCTTCTATTCCGTATCCCGTTTTGGCACTGATGCGAATGTTTGCGCCGATAACGGGATAATCCAGCAGCTGCGGCGCCAGATCGCATTTGTTGAGCACATGGATGACCGGCTTGCCGTCGCACCCGAGGGAGGAGAGCAGATCATTTGTAACCCTGATATGCTCCGCGCATTCGGGGCTTGACGCGTCACACACATTGAGGATCACATCCGCCCAGAGCGCTTCTTCAAGCGTGGAGCGGAATGCGTCCACCAGCTCGTGCGGCAGGCGGCGCACAAGGCCAACGGTATCCACAAGCATAATGCTTCTGCCGTCCGGCAAGACGAGCTTTCTTGCCGTGGGATCCAGCGTTGCGAAAAGCTTGTCCTCTGCCAGCACGCCGGCGTTTGTAAGCCGGTTCATCAGCGTGGATTTGCCCGCATTCGTGTAGCCCACGATCGCCGCGCTCAGCACGGCGTTTTTCCGCCTGCGTTCATGCGTTGCAAGGCGGCGTTTTTTTATCTTTTCAAGGTTATCGTTCAGTTTTTCTATTCGGCGCCGGATATGGCGCCTGTCCGTTTCAAGCTTGGTCTCGCCGGGGCCGCGCGTGCCGATGCCGCCGCCCAGCCTGGAAAGGCTTTTTCCCTGCCCCGTAAGGCGAGGAAGCATATATTTGAGCTGCGCCAGTTCCACCTGTATCTTGCCCTCCGCGCTTTTTGCACGGGCGGCAAAAATATCAAGTATAAGGGTCGTTCTGTCCACCGTGCGCACACCGCAGGCATCCTCTATATTTCTGACCTGCACGGGCGTTAATTCTCCGTCCGCGATCACGATATCCGCCGGGTTTGCCGCACAGAACGCGGCAAGCTCCGCAAGTCTGCCGGAGCCTATATAGGATGCCGGGGACGGCGCCTCACGCCGCTGAATCACGGAGGCGAGCACGACGGCGCCCGCCGTTTTTGCCAGCTCCTCCAGCTCATTCATTGACGCCTCTGCGTCAAGATCACCGGTATCGACGGAGATCAGAACGGCCTTTTCCGGCTCATTTTCACTTTTGATCTCAGTTAATTCCAAAAAATCATTCCTTAATCGCTTTCGCTGTCTACGATTGCGTTGAGCACGCGCCTTGCCATGGGACCCGCCGTTTGCGAACCGGAATTTCCGCGTTCCGCAACCACTACAAAGGCGTAAGGGTGTTCCTCATCGTCCATAAAGCCCACGAACCACGCGGTATTATGCGCGTCAACATCATCGATCTGCGCCGTACCAGATTTTGCGCAAAGGCTCAGCCCGCTGTATCTGCTCTCGCCGTACTGCTCTTTTACGTTGTTGCGCATAAGTGATTTCATCTGGGAAGCGATCTCACTGTTCATGATCTGCGTTTCGGTGCTTGTGTAGCCGATATCGACCGCATCGCCTGCGGAATTTGCAAATCTGTCCACAATATTAAAGGAAACTGCTTTGCCGTCGTTCGCAATGGCGCACATAAGGCGGAGCATCGCGGCGGGGGTAACGAGCGTATCGCCCTGGCCGATACCCGTCCAGCCGGTATAGGCGTCCGCATCGCCCTGTTCAAGGAAGAATCTGCTTTCCGCAGAGCTTATTACGCCGCTGAGCATAACGGGCTGGGTCAGCCCCAGCTGATCCACCGTCTGCGCAAGCGTTTCCGGGCCGAGCTCTATCGCGATCTTGCCGAAAGTGATGTTGCAGCTTTTTGCAAATGCCGATTCAAAATCGATTGTGCCGTGACGGGCATTGCAGATGATATTATCCTCCTCAATGCCGTCGACGTCATACACACGCGCGCACTCCCATGTTCTGTCATAGATATCATCGCCGATATTCTGTAATGCGCTTATGGCGGTCACCACCTTGAAAGTGGAACCGGGCGTATAAAGACCGGTCAGGAAGCGGTTGATGTAAACGCCCTCGTATTCAGAAGAGCTGTCTATATTGGACGGCACATCGTTCACATCATAAGTGGGGGTGGATACCATACAAATGATATCGCCCGTCTTATAATTCACAACGGCTATGGTACCCTTGTAATCACCGAGCGCGTCAAGCGCCACTTTGTTTATCTCGCTGTCGATCGTGAGCGCAAGATCGTTTCCTCCGAAATTGCACTTGATATTATAAACGCCGTCAACAACATTATACCCAACAAGCTCGGATTCAAACTGCGTCTGCACGCCTGTAGAGATAAAGCCCCTTGTATCGCCCACAATGTGAAGTGTTGCAAGGCGGGTCTCCCTGTCCTCGCTGTAGACTCTTTCGCCGTCCTCCGATTCGGAGAGCACTACGCCGTTTTTATCCGTAACGGCGCCCGCTGCGATCAGCTGACCGTCACTGTAAACATGGCGGTTATAGGTTTTCATGACCCATTCTGAACCCTCGGTAACAAGGCTGACGCTGAGAAACACGATGCCGCAGATAAACAAGGCGCAAAGGATCCAGAGGAATATTCCTCTTTTTGTTATCATTTTCATTTCTTTTTAGCGCCTCCCAAATAGTTATAGGTACGCACGTCTGACGCTTTGATATACGCCAGAATCGCCCAGCAGCTTATCATGGATGAACCGCCCTGGCTTACGAACGGCAGCGTAACGCCCGTGAGCGGCAGCACATCCGTTATGCCGAAGATATTGAGCGCCGTTTGGAAGAGCAGCAGCCCCGCTGCGGCAACGGCGGCTATGGAATAAAATGTGGAGCGCGCGGCTATGGAATTCACAAGCGCCGAAACGGCGATAGCCACGAACGCCAGCACAAGAATAACGCCGAAAACATAGCCCCATTCCTCGCAGATCACGCCGAAGATCAGATCTGTTGTGGAGGCATAAACATTTCTTGTATACCCGTTTCCGATGCCGATGCCGAAAAGCCCGCCGGAGGCAAGCCCCACAAGCGTTCTTGTTTGCTGATAGCCGCTCGTATTATAGTAATCCGCCTCCCACACATGGCGGTAAACGGAGAACCTTGCCATAACATAAGATCTGTACCGCAGCACGATCCCGACGCCCAGAACGGCGGAGGCAACGGCAAGAATGATCGTTTTGATATCGCCGGAGGTCATAAAGGAGATAATGATGAACGTTATAAAAAAGATCAGCGCCGTGCCGAAATCACGGATAAGTATAAGAGAGCCTACACATGCAACCGCAAAACCGATAAAGGCAAATATATTCTTGCTCGTCTGTATCTTTTCCAGCGTAGCGGCGCCTACGAATATAAACGCCACCTTTACGAATTCAGAGGGCTGGAGCGTGATCCCGTTCTCCCCGCCTATCGTGATCCAGTTCCTTGCGCCGTTTGTGGTTTCCGCAATGATCAGATTTACCAGCAGCAGCAAAAGCGCCGCGATTGCCACGGGCAGCCTCAGCTTCATACAAAGGTCCACATTGCCGAGCAGAAATACCATAACGATATAAACGATCACGCCGGCAACGATCATAAGGCATTGCTTGAGCGCCGCAGACGGGCTTACCGAACCGATCACGGAGATACCCGTTGCGCAAAGGAAGAACGCGATCATCTCAAGCTCAAAATTACGCCTGTGCATCGCCGTGTAAAACACGATAAGGTATGCCCACTCAACAACGATAAGTATGCCCATTGCGGCAAGCGTCTGATACTGAATGCCGAGTTCCGGCGACCAGGCGGCGGAAAACGCCGTTACCGCCTCAAACAGCGTAAGAAACGCCGTAAGGGCAAAATTATTGATCGGCTTTATTTTAGGGATCTTTTTCTTTTTAGCCGCTTTATTTTTTTTTGCCATTCAGCGCACCTCACTTTTCATAGAAAATAAACACTCTGTCTCCGAACGTTACGGTGTCCTCGTCAAAAATAAGCTGAGTCTGGGTAAGGTACCTGCCGTTGAGCTTTGTGCCGTTGTGTGAATCCAGATCGCAAAGCGCCCAGCCGCGGGTGGTTTTATATATCCTTGCATGTTCGGAAGAAACGGTATCGGAAAGTATCCTTATATCACACTGTTCACCCCTGCCGATGAGCACATCGTTTCTTTTAAGGTAAACGGGCTTACGGCTCTTAACGTCAACAAGCACGGCGTATGCCACGGTATGCCCGCCCACATTCTGCCGTATCTGCTTTTTTGTAGAGCCGGAAATGGCGTCCTCACAGCTGAATCGAAGCGGCACCGTGCCTATGGAGATAACGTCGCCGTCCTCAATAACCGCCTTGCCTTCTATTTTTTTGCCGTTTACGAGCACGCCGTTTTTTGAAAAGGTATCGGTAACCACCCAATCCCTTCTTTTTTTTGCTATAACGGCGTGAAAACGCGATACGCTCGGAAGCGGCAGCACGATATCGTTTGCTTTAGACTTGCCGATTGAGGTCTCCCAATGATCGATCTCAATAACGGAATCGTTGTTTTCATCCGTAAGCTGCGCCATTTTGTGAACGCGCGGCCTGTTTCTGAAAAGCGATATAACGCAAGTGAATATCACTATGACCGCCGAAACGGGCAGCGCATAGCGCATTACGGAGGTAAGCATATCCATAAAATCCTGCATAAAAAGCACCTCTCTAAAATTTGCCGGGCTCTGACAGAGCCGCTAAATAAAAATATCTCAGTATTAAGAATATATTTCACAAATTAAAAAGTCAAGTTAATATTGAATTTATTTACATTTCGGGTTATACTCGTAATATAGTTCTGCTTTATATAATATATATTAAGAGGTGGCTTTATGAGCATTACAAAAACATTTTTCGGCACGGTTGACGGCGCCGACGTTGAACTTTACACCATTATGAACAAAAACGGCGCCAACGTTTCCATACAGACGCTGGGCGCCGGTATTCAGGCGCTGAACGTGCCTGACCGAAACGGCGAACTCGGCGATGTTGTGCTTGGTTTTGACAAACCAGAATATTATGTTGACCCCGACCTCGGCTACCAGGGGCTTGTAGTGGGCAGAGTCGCCAACAGGATAAGGGACGCGCGGTTCGTTATGGACGGCAAAGAATACCGCACCCCAAACAATCAGGGCACGTGGACGCTGCACGGCGGCGGGCGGTTCAGCTTTTCTGTATGGGAGGTTGAAGAAACGACGGAGGATTCCGTAACGCTTGTTAAATTCTCTCCCGATATGGAAGACGGCTTCCCCGGCAATTTCACAATGAAAGTAAAATATACTTTTACGGACGACAACACCCTGCGTATCGAATACTCTGTTTTAAGCGATAAAAAGACCGTTGCGAACCCGACCAACCATGCCTATTTTAACCTGAATGCAAAGCCGGGCACAACGATAGAAGACCATTACTTAAAGATCAACGCCGATCAATTTACCGAAACGGATTCAGACCAGCTGACCACCGGTGTGCTCGGCGGGCTGAAAGGCACGATGCTGGATTTTTCCGATATGCATAAGATAGGCGACAGGATAGACGAACCTTTTGCCCCCGTCATTGACGGTATCGGTTATGACAATAACTACTGCCTCAGAAACAAACCGGGCGAATTTGCCGAAGCGGCCGTGCTTTACGACGAAGAAAGCGGCAGAAAAATGACGGTATGGACTGACCTGCCGGGCATTCAGCTCTATTGCGGCGGCTGGCTTGCCAAGGACGGCAACCCCGGAAAAGCAAACGGCGCGGTAACCTACAGACGCGGCGTTGCGCTTGAAACGCAGTTTTATCCGGACAGCGTAAATCACCCGGATACATTTCCGTTTACTTACGTTGAGCCGAACAAGGCGTTCAAAACGGTAACGGAGTTCAGATTTACGACGAAATAGCCACTTAATTGGTCAATAATTTCAAAAATGCAACCGATAGTTGCGAAATTTCAAACCAAAATTGGTAGCATGCAACCGAATTTATCTGCTACAATGAAGCCGGAGGTGACGATAATGAATATCGAAACGGCAAAAAGACTTTATGAATACAGAAAAGCAAACGGCTATTCGCAGGAGGAGCTTGCCGCAAAAATCGGCGTTTCAAGGCAGGCTATCTCAAAATGGGAAAGAAGCGAAAGCAGCCCCGATACCGATAATCTTATAGCACTGGCGCAGCTTTACGGTGTTTCTCTTGACACCCTGCTGATGGGAGAGGAAGAGCCTAAAAATACAAATATGAACAGTGCAGAGGCGAGCGGTACAGCAGAAAGCAGCAATCCCGAAAGTGCCGAACCCGGCGCTCAGGCACAGGCGGATACGGCAGAACCCAACGAACCGGAGGCTGAGAACAGCGAAGATGCCGGCAAAGCGGAAACACCCGATCCCGCCGGTTACAATAACGGCTCTGCGGATTCCGCAGGCAACGGCGCGCAGCAAGGCTATAATAATTACAGCACGCAATATTATTACCCTGCAAACAAAGAGAAAAAGAAAATGAGCAAGGGCACAAAAATTGCCATAGGGGCTATCGTTGCCGTTGTGCTGATCATCATAGCTGCGGCAGTGGGCCTAAACATCTATGATGAGATCTACGATGACAGGCTTGAAGCACAGCGTGAGACGCAGATGCAGACGGACACCACTACAACCGAGCCGGGTCAGTCTCAGAGCGCCTCGGGCTCAGGGGCGGCAGGTGCGAACAGCATAAGCGCGTCCTCCGTAAGCAAGATCTCCGTTGAATGGGCGGCGGGCAGCGTAAATATTTCCTATTATGACGGCACGGACATTCAGTTTGACGACGGATTGGACGCCGCAGACGATAACGCGCTTTTCAGCAGAACGGAAGGCTCCGAACTGAAGATATACTACAACAGAAACGCACGGAACACCCAAAACAGTAACGAAAAAACACTTCAGATCAATATTCCCGCCGGCACGGCGCTTACAGAGTTTGATATTGAAACCGCCTCTGCAGATATCAACGTAAACGGGATCATTGCAGATCAGATAGAATTACACTCTGTTTCGGGAGATATTAATGCAACAGGTGAATTTGCATCTTTGGACATTGAAACCACTTCCGGGAACGCACAGGTTACGGACACCGCCGCTTTGATCCGGCAGATCGACGCAAATGCAGTAAGCGGAAATATAACCGTAACGATACCGCAGAGTATAGACGGCTTTTATATGGAGTATGAAACCGTTTCCGGCGAAATAAACAATGATTTCGGCGCAGCAATAAACGGTTCTTCACGCCGCGGCACGGCAAATTACGGCAACGGTTCTGCAAATATAGAAGTTGAGACCGTAAGCGGTAATTTCTCTCTCAAATCCGCCCAATAAACTTTATAAAAATGAAAAAGCTCCGCGGGAATTTTCCGCGGAGCTTTTTGCGCAAAAGTATTATTCGGCGGGTCTGGAATTCGCGTAGATCTGATTCATTTTATCATCAGGATAATATGTATCCAAAAACTGTTCTACCTTATTTGACGCAGCGATTCCCTGCGCTCTTTCATTCATACGCAGGGCGGCGGAGGCGGAAAGCGCGCAGTCAAAAACAAAAAACGCGATAAACGCCCAAACGATCACCTTTTCAACCGGCAGATGAACACGATCAAAGATCTTCCTCATCAACGGGATCACGGCTTTTACCCAGACTACGCCGAGCACGCCACAGAAAAGCGAATACAGCAGACACACCCTGCCGTTTATATTCAGCGGCAGATGACTGTAATCCCACGCAACGGTGCCGAAGCAGATCTCCTGCCCCAGCGAGCAGATATATTCCGTTACGGTACCCGATACAAAGGCGATCAGAAATATCTTCCAAAGCTTTGCCTGCTGAAAGCGAACGAGTATCAGAGTCAGCAAAACGGCGCCCATGCCGTACGCCACGCTCAGATGCCCCAGCACGAGCGACTTGCGGCTTTCAATATAGCCGTTTTTGATAAGGCACCACAAGGCTCCACAAGAAAGCCGCCGTAACAGCCGGCAATAAATATCCAAACTTACTGAAAGAAAGTGAAATTCCTCTTTTCCATTTCAATACCTCCGTCTATTACTAAAGTATAGTACGGTGATTTAAAACTTTAAGCGAAATTGATAATATTTTATCAATATTTTATATTTGGACTTACACAGCCGAAAAGTTGTAAAATGCGCGCAATTTTATAGGCAGTTTGTAAAGACTGAATTATGCAAACAAACTGAAAGCAAAAAAAAGCGGAGTCCTGCGACTCCGCTTCATTTTTTTATTGAACGGTTCGGCTTAGCCAAGCTCTGAGAAGTACTTGATTGTACGAACCATCTGTGAAGTATAGCTGTTCTCGTTATCATACCAAGAAACAACCTGAACCTCATAAAGATCATCAGCGATCTTGAGAACCATGGTCTGGGTAGCGTCAAAGAGTGAACCATAGCGCATACCAACGATATCGGAAGAAACGATCTCATCGGTATTGTAGCCGAAGCTCTCGTTTGAAGCAGCCTTCATAGCGGCGTTGATGCCGTCAACAGTAACGTCCTTGCCCTTAACAACAGCTGTAAGAATCGTTGTTGAACCTGTGGGGGTAGGAACACGCTGTGCAGAACCGATAAGCTTGCCGTTGAGTTCCGGAATAACAAGGCCGATTGCCTTAGCAGCGCCTGTGGAGTTCGGAACGATGTTAACAGCAGCAGCACGTGAACGGCGAAGATCGCCTTTTCTCTGCGGGCCGTCAAGCGTCATCTGATCGCCGGTATAAGCATGGATCGTGCACATGATACCGCTCTGAATCTCAACATAATCGTTAAGAGCCTTTGCCATGGGAGCAAGGCAGTTTGTTGTGCAGGAAGCGGCAGAGATAACCGTATCTTCCGGCTTAAGTGTTTCGTGGTTAACATTGTAAACGATTGTGGGAAGATCGTTGCCTGCGGGAGCAGAGATAACGACCTTGCGTGCGCCTGCCTTGATATGAGCAGAAGCCTTATCCTTAGAAGTATAGAAGCCTGTGCACTCAAGAACAACGTCTACGCCAAGCTCGCCCCAAGGAAGCTCGGAAGCGTCTGCCTTTGCATAGATCTTGATCTCCTGACCGTCTACGATGATAGAATCATCGGTTGCCTCTACCTTATCGGCAAGAGCATATTTGCCCTGAGATGAATCATACTTAAGAAGATGAGCAAGCATCTTGGGGCTGGTGAGGTCGTTGATCGCAACAACTTCATAGCCGTCTGCGCCGAACATCTGGCGGAATGCAAGACGGCCGATACGGCCGAAACCGTTAATAGCAACTTTTACCATTGGAATGTACCTCCGTAAATTTTGATTTTAAAATATTGGATTGTCAATAT
>CHCFR05602__coassemble_505_pt1 | contig 22185 bp, 16 predicted proteins | sample CHCFR05602__metabat2_low_PE_017 | metagenome-assembled genome bin CHCFR05602
TCGGACAGGCTTTCCGTATTGAACGCGAGATCAAATATGCGGCTGAAATTCTTTTCAAGGAAACAGCCTTTAAACAAATACGTATCTTTAGGCAGATAGTTTTCAACAAGCGCGTCCGCCATTTTACCGTAAAACGAAATAAAGTATTTGCGCCAGCCGTTTTTACCGTTTGAATAGTAATGGTGCCTACTTCCGTAAGGCAGAAAGAAAACATCGCCCTTTTCCGGGTGCAGCACCCGCCCGTTTATCTCAAGCGTGCCGCGCCCCTCAACGATATATTCGAGCGACATAAGATCGCTGCATTCTCTTTTTATATCAAATTCATCATCGCAAACCGTTTCACCCACGAAATTGATGGAAAGCGGCCTTTGTTCCTCGTTCTGCTGACGCGGAACGGCGATCTTTTTTAAATTTTCAAACACAGCTTCGCCCTTCTTTACGGATAATTATACATATAAAAGTTTAATCATGTAAGCTTTTTTATTTAATTATAACAAAAATGGGACCTCTTGTGAAGTCCCATTTTGTTAATAAAGTTTAAACCAAAAGGTTTTAGCCGCTATACTGATCAATCCTTTTTAGGCGCGTAATACTCAACCGTGCGAAGAAGATCGTTATACTTGGCAACCGCGTTTTCCGCAGCGATGTTGAAGAGCTTATCCGCTTTATCCGGGAAACTTCTTCTGAGTGAAGAATAGCGTGTTTCGCCGTTGATGAATTCAATATAATCAGCCGTGGGAGCCTTGGAATCAAGGCTGAACGGATTTTTGCCCTCTTCGGCAAGAGCGGGATTGAATCTGAACAGATTCCAGTAACCTGCCGCAACTGCCTTTTTCTGCTCTGCCTGGTTGAACGGCATCTTGATACCGTGGTTGATACAGGGTGCGTAGCAGATGATGAGCGACGGGCCGTTATAAGCCTCAGCCTCCTTGAACGCTTTAAGGCACTGGTTATAATCCGCGCCCATAGCTACCTGCGCTACATAGATATAGCCGTAGGACATGGCGATCTTTGCAAGATCTTTTTTCTTGGTTATCTTGCCGGAAGCGGCAAACTGCGCAACTGCGCCCGTTGGCGTAGCCTTGGAAGCCTGACCGCCGGTGTTGGAATAAACCTCGGTATCGAAAACAAGAACGTTTACGTCCTGATTCTGCGCAAGAACGTGATCCAAGCCGCCGAAACCGATATCGTAAGCCCAGCCGTCACCGCCGAAGATCCACTGGCTCTTCTTGGCGGCATAGGATTTATCCTTAAGGAAGTCCTGAGCAGCGGCTTTCTGCTCGCCTTCAAACTCTGTATTTTCAAGCGCCTCAATCAGCGCTTTTGCAGGCGCGTCGTTTCCGCGTGTGGAATTGAACGTGTCAAGATAAGCCTGAACCTTATCGCCCACAGAAGTATCTTTAAGCGCAAGCGCGTCATTCGCAAGTCTTTCACGGATCTGTGATTGTGCAAGGAACATGCCGAGACCGAATTCCGCGTTATCCTCAAACAGGGAGTTAGACCATGCGGGGCCGTTGCCGTTCTTATCTACCGTATAGGGGGTTGACGGTGCGGAGCCGCCCCAGATTGAGGAACAGCCTGTTGCGTTTGCAATATACATCTTATCGCCGTAAAGCTGGGTAGCAAGCTTTGCATAAGGCGTTTCGCCGCAGCCTGCGCATGCGCCGGAGAACTCAAGATACGGCTTAAGATATTGCGTGGAAACGATCGTTTTATCGGAAGCAACTTCCGGCTTAGGATCAATATCGCAAAGCGCGTCAAATACGGGCTGGCTGCTCATCTGAGAAGCGATCGGCTTCATCGTAAGCGACTTTGTGGGGCAAACGTTTGCGCAGGAAGCACAACCGGTGCAATCCAAAGTGGAAATAATAAGCGCGTATTTAAGGCCTGAATCCTTGGGTACTTTGAGATCAACAGACTTGGTGTTTTCGGGAGCTGCTGCAAGCTCGTCCGCCGTAAGCGCTACAGGGCGGATAACCGCATGCGGGCAGACCATAGCACACCTGTTGCACTGCGCACAGGAAGTGGGTTCCCATTCGGGAACGTCTACAGCGATACCGCGCTTTTCAAATGCCGCGGAACCCTGCGGGAATACGCCGTCTGCCATATCCACGAATTTGGAAACGGGGATCTTATCGCCCTTCTGATGATCTACGGGATCAAGGATATCCTTAACAAATTTCTTCATTTCGGGACGGTCTGTAGCAACTTCAAGTTCCTGATCCTCATCAACAGCCGTTTTCCAGCTTTCGGGAACGTCTACCTTGATAAGCTCCTTAGAACCTCTGTCTATACCCTGGTGGTTCGCTGCAACAACGGCATCGCCTTTCTTTGAGAACTTGGCGGTTGCCTTGGCTTTCATAAGCTCGATCGCCTGATCGACCGGGAGAATGCCGGAGATCGTGAAGAATGCGGACTGAAGGATCGTTGAAGCTCTGCCGGCAAGGCCGACTTCTTCTGCGATCTTGATACCGTTAATGATATAGAAATTAATATCGTTGTTTGCAATATATCTTTTCATTGCGGCGGGAAGCTGCTTATCAAGCTCCTCGGGAGTCCAAATGCAGTTGAGGAGGAAAGTGCCGCCGGGAACAAGATCCTGCACCATATCATACTTTGTTACATAGGAGGGGCAGTGGCAGGCAACGAAGTTTGCTTTATTGATAAGATAAGTTGAGGTGATCGGGTTATCGCCGAAACGAAGGTGGGATACCGTGATACCGCCGGACTTCTTGGAATCATAGAAGAAATAGCCCTGCGCATATTTATCCGTATTATCGCCGATGATCTTGATGGAGTCTTTATTGGCGCCTACAGTACCGTCTGAGCCGAGACCCCAGAACTTACAACTTGTTGTGCCGGCGGGCGTTGTATCTACATTCTCGCCGATCTCAAGTGAAAGGTAGGTAACATCGTCTGTAATACCGATCGTGAATACCTCTTTCGGCTCGGCAGCGGTCATATTATTATAAACGGCAATGATATGCGCCGGAACCGTATCCTTAGAGCCGAGGCCGTAACGGCCGTGATAGATGGGCGTTGTTTCAAACTGAGAACCTTTCAGAGCGGCAACAACGTCAAGATAAAGCGGTTCGCCGATAGAGCCGGGTTCCTTTGTTCTGTCAAGCACGGAGATCTTCTTAACGGTTGACGGAATCACGTCAAGCAGGTATTTCGGTGAAAAAGGTCTGTAAAGGTGAACTTTAACAAGACCGAACTTTGCGCCCTGCGCGTTGAGGTAATCCACCGTTTCCGCGACCGTATCGCAAACGGAGCCCATGGCGATGATGATATGCTCTGCATCGTCAGCGCCGTAATAATTGAACGGCTTATAATCCGTGCCGATCTTTTCGTTGACCATGTTCATATACATAACAGTGGTCTCAACGGCGTCGTTATAATACTTGTTGCATGCCTCTCTATGCTGGAAGAAGATATCGGAGTTTTCAGCCGAACCACGAAGCGTTGGGTGCTCGGGATTGAGCGCATGCGCCCTAAAGCGCTTCACATCTTCCATATCTACCATATCTTTAAGATCATCATAATCCCAGACCTCTATTTTCTGAATCTCGTGAGAGGTGCGGAAGCCGTCAAAGAAATGGAGGAACGGAACTGAGCTCTTAAGTGTTGAAAGATGCGCTACGGCGCCGAGATCCATAACCTCCTGCGGGTTATTGGAGCAAAGCATCGCATAACCTGTCTGGCGGCAGGCGTAAATATCCGAATGATCGCCGAATATATTGAGTGCGTGCGTGGATACGCAGCGCGCGGATACGTGGATTACCGAGGAAAGAAGCTCACCGGCAATCTTATACATATTGGGGATCATCAGAAGAAGACCCTGCGAAGCGGTGTAGGTGGTTGTAAGAGCGCCTGCGGAAAGTGAGCCGTGAACCGCGCCTGCCGCGCCGCCCTCTGACTCCATCTCCTGAACTCTTACATTCTGGCCGAAAATGTTTTTCGCGTTCTGAGAAGAAAGAACGTCTGTCACCTCCGCCATAACGGAAGACGGAGTGATGGGGTAAATTGCAGCTACTTCGGTAAACGCATAAGAAACGTGCGCAGCGGCGTTATTACCGTCCATCGTTTTCTTTTTTCTTTTTAACATCGTTAAAAAATACCTCCTATGAACTTAAATGTTCAAATATACATAATCAGACAAGCGGGGATACGCGCCTGTGCGAGAAAATATCCGAACGCACCCGAAGCTGTTTGAATCCGGCGTATTTCGCTTTTACCTAAAAAAAGGCAGCGGCGCAATACGCTTAACACACTCTCCCCAAAGCAAAAGGGCGCAATACACCCTTTCACAGTCCGCACCTATTTTATCACAATGATACGGATAATTCAATAAACATTTTTAATATATAAAAATAATTTATATGCTGTCAAGTTGTATAAAACGCATAAAAGGGCAAAAAACGCCCCGCATGAAAGACCATGCGGAGCGCACCGTTTTCTATCAAACCGGATCAGATATCCGGGGCAAAATTTTCTTCCGAACCGTTGAGCGGGAGCGTAACGGTAACCTGCGTGCCGTTAACGGTAGATATCTGGCTGGCGCTTACGCCGTAGTTCTCCAGCCTTGCCTCAACCGTTACAACGCCTTCATAGCTTTTTTCCGTAATGTAGTAATAGGTTTTGCCGTTCAACGGTACTTTGATTGGATTATCTGTCTCTTGAAGTTCTCCGTTGATATAGATAGTCAACGTGTCTTGAATGCCACCGGCATTGGGGAGAACTATAGAAATTTCCAGCTGCCTTGCAACAGGCTCTTCATTGCCGGAGTTACCGCTGTTGCCCGAATTTCCGGAATTTCCGGAGTTGTCGGTATTACCCGAATCGCCTGCATTGTTGCCGGAATCACCGGAATTGTTGCCGGCATTGCCGGAATCCCCCGTGCCGCCTGCATTGCCGGAATCCCCCGTGCCGCCTGCATTGCCGGAGCTGTCGGTATTGCCGCTGCTGCCGGAACTGCCTGAACTGCCCGAGCCGCCCTGCGTATCTTCCGAAGAAGTGGCGGCATTCGGCGCGCTTTCAATAATAACACCGTTTTCGATTCCCGGAGTAAGCTCCGAAGTCGGGTCACTGACGGGCGTATCCGTATATTTTTCCTCACCGCTGTCGCCCGTCAATGCGGCAACCGCGGCTATGACCGCGCAGACGACCACAACTGCGGCGACGATGCCGATGATCAGTTTCTTTTTATTGCCTTTTTGCTGCGTATCGGATAAAGCTTCGTTTTCCGAACCCTGCGCGGCGTCTGTGTTTTCCACATCTTCCGGCTCATAATTGTTTAAATTATTGAATTCATCTGCCATAATAAAATACCCCTTTCGGTAGATCAATCGTTATTCTGAAAAATATTGAAGGAAGCGTCGCTCGGCATACGCCAATCCCCTCTTGGAGAAAGCGAAACGGAGCCCACTTTCGGCGAATCCGGAACGCAGCTGCGCTTGAACTGGCTTACAAAGAAACGCTTGATAAACACATCCGCCCATTTTGAGATGACGTCCTTGGAATAAACGCCGTCAAACGCCTTGAGCGCAAGGCGCACAAGCTTTTCTTTTGCAAAGCCGAATCTGATAAAATGATAAAGGAAGAAATCGTGCAGCTCATACGGGCCTATATTTTCCTCCGTTTTCTGGGCGATATTGCCGTCCTTATCCGGCGGAAGAAGCTCCGGCGAAACAGGCGTGTCCAGTATATCATAAAGCACCTTTGCCGTTTCGGAAGGGCTGACGGAGGCAACATATTCAACCAGGTAGCGCACAAGCGTTTTCGGCACCGATGCGTTTACGCCGTACATGCTCATATGATCGCCGTTATAGGTGCACCAGCCCATGGCAAGCTCGCTGAGGTCGCCTGTGCCCACAAGCAACTTCCCGTGCTTGTTTGCAAGGTCAAAAAGCACCTGGGTGCGTTCCCTTGCCTGTGTATTTTCATACGTTATATCTTTGATTTCGGGATCATGCCCGATATCGCGCATATGAAGATTGCACGCCTCTTTTATATCCACTTCTTTTACGGTAACGCCAAGGCATTCCATAAGCTTAAGCGCGTTATTGTACGTTCTGCCCGTTGTGCCGAAGCCCGGCATCGTAACGCCCAAAATATCGGCGCTGCTTTTGCCGATAAGCTCCATTGCCCTTGTGCACACGAGCAGGGCGAGCGTTGAATCCAGCCCGCCGGAAATGCCCACAACCGTGCCCGAAGAGCCGACATGCTCCAGCCTTTTTGCAAGCGCGCCCGCCTGAATGGAAAAGATCTCCGAACAGCGCGCACGGCGCTTATCATCGTCCGCAGGGACGAACGGATGTGGGTCAACGAATCTGTATTTGAGATCATTATGCGAATTCTCAACCTTGGCATCAACAAGGGGCAGTTCTGAGGAACTGTTTTCAAAGCTCATATTTTTAACGCGCAGGGCGTTCAGCTTTTCAATATCTATATCCGCACAGATCAGATTGGTATTTCTTAAAAAGCGCTCGCCCTCAGCAAGCACGGCGCCATTTTCCGCAATGAAAAGCGCGCCGCCGAAAAGAAGATCCGTAGTGCTCTCAAACACGGACGCGCCGGCATAGACATAGCCGCACACACATCTGGCGGACTGATTGGAAACAAGCTCTTTTCTGTATTGCGCTTTTGAAACGTATTCATCGCTTGCGGAAAGATTGGCAATGATATTTGCGCCGTGCATGGCAAGCGCACCGCTCGGCGGGGACGGCACCCACAGATCCTCGCACATCTCTATACCGAGCACGGCGCCGCCGCCCAGATCAAAGAGCTGGCTGCCTATTTTTGTTTCAAAACCGCAAAGGCTGATCTTTTGGCAGGATGCAAACTGACTGCCGGAGGCAAACCAGCGTTTTTCATAAAACTCGTTATAATTTGCAATATGCGTTTTGGGAACAACGCCTTTTATCCGCCCGCCGCAAAGCACCACGGCGCAGTTATAGAGGCTGTTGTAAAAGCGGACCGGCATACCGACGATCACGCAGATATTTTTGCCTTTTGTATAGTCCGCAAGCTCCCCCAGCGCTTTTTGCGCCGAGGAGATAAGCGCCGAGCTGAAAAAGAGATCGGCGCAGGTATAGCCGGTAACGGAAAGTTCCGGCGTTACGAGCAGGCGGGTTTTATGCGCAACAGCGGCGTCTATCGCCTTTTTTATTTCTTCTTTATTATAATCCGGGTCCGCCACTTTCAGCTTTAGCGTTGCCGCGGCGGCCCTGAAAAATCCGTAATTCATAACTCACCTAAATCAAAGTTATTTTAAACGCGAAAGACGCTTCATTGCCGGGCTCCAGCACCGTCATACCGCGCTTGTTTTCAAACACCTCGTCCTCATCCGAACAGGTGGAAATACCCGTCCACGGCTCAAGGGCAACGAAATTGCCGCCGTTTGAGGACGACCAGATCAGAAGATTGTCAAAATCCTGATAATCTATTCTGACTCCCCTGCCGCCCGCTGTGAGCAGCGCGGACTTTGGCTTGATGTTATCAAAGACCATAGCGTCAAGATCAAAAAGTGAGCGGGCAAGATAGATCTTATCCGGCTCATCAAGCACATCATAGCGTTTTGAAATATCTATGAGCCCCGTTTCCACATCCGGGCGCAGGCATTTCTGACCGACGGCGCCGCTGAACGCAACAATATAATCTTCAAAATCCCTGCCGGCTTCAAGCGGGCAGTTGAACGCCGGATGACCGCCGATCACGAACGGCAATCTATCCGTACCCGTATTCCTTACGGTATAGCGGGTGGTTACCGAATTTTTCAAAACGGTATAGCGGATCTCAAGGGAATAATCAAAGGGGAATGCTTTTTTCGTTTCCCCGCTTGAATGCTGAACAAACGAAACATAATTGCCGCCCTGCTCTGCGATCTCAAACGGATGGATCCTTGCAACGCCGTGGCGCTTCATCTCGCACGGCTTGCCGAACGCAACAGCCTTTGAATCCCTTAACACACCGGTTATGGGAAAGCATACGGGCGCCTGCCCTGCCCAGTATTTTGCATCTCCCTGCCAAAGATATTCTACCCCGTCTTTTACCAAAGAGTGGAGCATAGCGCCCTCCAGCAGGCACGAAACGCTTATTTCTTCGCTTTTAATATGGACCGTCATCAAGCACCGCCTAACAGTAAAAAATTATATTTTTCAATATTTTAATTATATATCATTATATTTTCCATTGCAATATTGAAAATGTAAACACAATGTTATAAAATAATAAACACGGCAAACGTTTTTATTATGAGGTATTTTAATTTATTTTATGTTATGATAAGAGGAGAAACTGTATGGACATTGATTCTTACATCTACGACGCTGTTTTTAACGAATCGGAAAAATTTGCTATTTTTTACGGTATCATTTGGGAGCAGTTTAAAGAGGACGGCTTTGTGATCACCGACGAGCCGGGGCACGAGATAGACTGTATCTTTAAAGCAGTTGCGCTTCAGAACCTGGCGGGCGAATTTGCCTACAGGCTGTTTGACGCCGTAAACGAGACCGGCTTTGAAGACGCCGTTGATTATGCGGAGAAAGCGGGCTTTACGCAGGAGGATATCGTGAAATACTGCGAACACGATGAGGAGATAGAGATAGACGAAGATTTTGACATTACCGCAAAGAACGCGCTTGACCGTGTTACGGAGCTTTGCGCGGATAAAATGCTGGAGGAATATTCGGCGGACGACCTGTTTGATATGATGTTTACCGCCGCGTATGACTTTGAGCAGGATTTCACCTTTGAGTTTGAGGACGCGGACGAGTTCCTTGCCTTTGTTGATTCCAACACGGAAAGGCTGGATACTTACAAGGAAGAGTACCCGTCCGTAATGCGTTGGATAGAGAACGGCATGATCTGCTGAGCGGCGCAGAGGATCGGCAAACGAAGCCTAAAATTAGATTGCACAACCAAACTGGCACACAAAAAGATCAGGATATTCGGTTTATTCGGATACCCTGATCTTAATTTTTATTTTATATTGAGCAAAAGCCTTTTTACGACCGGGATCTTGGACAGGATATAAGCGACCAAAGCGGTCAGAATGAATACGACGGCAGCGAACAGCAAAAGAGTGAGCGGTTCCGAGATCCCGAGCGCTTTAAACCCGCTTATCAAATTGCGCAATATGGGAACATGGAGAAAATACATACCGAAAGACACGGTTGAAATTGCCGTTGCTGCAGGCGCAAATTTTTTGGCTGCGGTTTTATTTGTGTTCATTCTGCTGAAAAGCTCGAACAGACAGACGGAGCAGATGAGCAGCGGAGGATAATTGTACCACAGGTGAAAATCATATCCCGCCGCCCTTAAGCCATACAAAGTCCATACTGTTATGCCGAAGAATACCGCGCCCAAGACAAGCAACACGGGGAACGGTATCTTTTTGAACGCGCACCTTTTGCACATAAGCCCCATGAGCACGTAAAATCCGTATACGCCGCCGAGAAACGCGGTATCAAGCGTGCTTGAAAGCGCCACCTGCCAGCCGAGGGAATCCTGAAGAAGACGCAGCGTATAGAACACGAAGCTTAAAGCAAACAGGAACGTGAGCGGCACCCAGAGCGCCTTTACGGAGATCTTTTTTACGGCGTTTGACACGAAAGGCAGTGCGATATAGATCCCGATGATAACGGGAATATACCACATATGGCCCATATCATGGGCTTTTAAAAACAGCATATCTTCCACAAGATTCGTAACGGTATAGCCTGCCGAGGAATCCGCAAGAAAAGTAATGCCGTATATGACGATCCAGATCTCAGAAGTAATGACAAGCGGGATCAGATTATGCTTGTAAAAAGCAAAGATCTTATCTGAGGAGGAATAATCGCGGTCAAGCAGAAGATAGCCCGAGAGCATAAAAAAGAGGGGCACGCCTATCCTGCCGAACGTTACGCAGATATCTCTGAAAACAACGGAAAAAGCGCCGAGCGAGAGGATATCCGTGTAATCCATATTATAAACGCGCTCGGTACAGTGCATGATGACAACACTTAATATTGCGAAGCTTCTGGCATAATCGAGCCAAAGTATTCTGCGTTTAGCCGTATTCGTTCCCCCCTCTTACAAACAATTTCGCCGCGCATACAGCACGGCGAACATTGGGATTTTATTCTTTATGATTCCGCGTCAAAATTAAAGATCGTTTGCAGCACGGTCTTATAGCCGATCTCGATCGCTTCGGGATTCAGGCGGTCATAACTGTCACGGCGGTTATGGTAGTAATCCGCAGGCGCGGGATCCATAGCCGCAAGGCAGGTAGCCGTAATGCCTTCCTGGGAGAAAGCGGCAGCGTCAGACGCGCCGAAGAAAAGATTTGCAAGCTCCGCCGAATCGTAGCCGCTTTCCGACGCTGATCTCTTAACAAGCTCGGAAAACGCCTTATCGTTCTTAACGGTGCCCGTCATATCCTTATAATATACGTTCAGATAATCAATATCGGTAAGCGTATCCACGCAGAGCACAGCCGTTTTCACATCAGCGGAGGTGTATTCTTCCTTATGGTCTTTTGCAAACGCCTTTGCGCCTCTGAGACCGGCTTCCTCGCCGTCCGTAATCATGGCAACAACTTCTGTGTTTTCAAACTCAATACCTGCCATATCCAGCATACGAAGCGCGCACACGGCGGCATAGGTGCCGGTAAGGTTATCGTTTGCACCGGGAGAGATCCTGCCGAAATTAACAAAAGTGAACAAAAGCACCATTGCGGCGGCTGATATAACGTTGAAATAGAATGAATAATCCAGCATGAAATCGCCGAAAGCGCCCATGTCAACAAAATTAGCGATAACGCTTATAATTGCAAGGATAAGCGCTATCACTGCGCTTCCGATGGCAAGGCCCATCCAAAGCAGCATGCCCTTATCTTTAAGATAATATATGGGGCGCCACTCATAAGCGGCGTCAATATGACCGCTGATAACGATCCTTTTTTTCACTTCCCCGCGCGGCTTGCGCGTAGCAACAAGATTGTGGCCGGTAACTTTTTTATACATACCGTCCATAAATCTTTTATACATAAGGAATTCCATAGCCGTTATGAACAGACCGATCGCAACGCACACGCCGACGATGCAGTGCCCGATAAAGAAATTTTCCATATTAAGCGCAAAAACAAGCGCGAAGGAAGCAATTATGCCTACGAGCACCAGCACGGAAACAAGCTTTGTAAAATGCAGAAACGCGCGCGGCGCCATTTTATACTCTTCAAAATGCGTTTCATCGCAAAACTGGTCAAGCTCCTTTTTGAGATGCTTTTCAGCATCAAAGCAGGCCTCGTTACCGGACTCGCGCGGGCCGTACTTTTTGATTACATTTGTGATCTCTTTAACGGTGTAATCAACATTTTCCTTGATTACCGCGCTCGGAAATTCACTGATTTTCATTTTCTGTTCTCCTTTAATCTGTTATTTTCGTTAAATTCGTAATCCGGATCACCGGAGTGGAATTTACGGCATACCGAACCACGCTTGAGCGGATTTTTCGGCATTGCAATTTGATCTGCCGCAAAATTTATACCGAGCGGCTTAAACACGCTTTGGTATGCTTTATATCTTTTAAGAAACTGCGAATAATCCCTTTTGGCAACAGGGGTCCACGCAACTTCTGCAAGAGCTTCCATTCTGGGGTGCTGATGGAGCTGGACCTTGCTGAAAGAATCGATCCATTCCGTCCACGTTTCGCCCTCAATGCCGAGAACGGAACCGTAATCTGTAATGCCGTATTTTTCCGGCTTGAATTTATAAGTATTGGAGAGAGGATACTGCGCATAAGGCATGTCAAAATAAAACGATTTGTGATTGCTCATTATGATCTTGCCGCCGGACGCAGCAAAATTCTTTGTATTTTTATCCTGCCCGGGCAGCCACTGCTGAATGACCATACTGCCGTCCAGCCTGTCTATACCCTGATTGAGCACGTCGTTCCAGGCGATCATATGCTTGCCTTTTTTCTTTAAATATTCGCAAAGCTCGTTCGTAAGCTTTTTCTGAAGCTCCCGCTCGTTTTTAAAGCTCAGCTCTTTCATAGCCTTTTGGCAGTCGGGGCAGGTCTTCCATTCGGAAACGTCACACTCGTCGCCGCCCACGTGAAAATACGCAAACGGGAAAAGTGAGCAGATCTCATCATAAACGTCAAAAATGAACTGCACGCTCTCCTTCTTACCGAGGCAGAGCGGACGGTTCCAGTCCTTTACGCCCTCTTTTTTGAAAAGAATATCGCCCATGCAGCCAAACACCTCTCTTTTGAGATTGCGGCAGGCAAAGTGCGGATAAGCGGCAAGCGCGGCTGCAAAGTGAGCCGGCACGTCAATTTCCGGAACAATATTGATACAGCGTTCTGCGGCGTAATCCACGATCTCTTTGATCTGTTCCTGCGTATAAAAATACGGCCCGTAGGGGGTATCATCCGTTTTGGCGCAGCCCCAGCCGCCGATATGCGTAAAACGGCGCTTGGAGCCGATTTCTGTTAAAAGCGGATATTTTTTGATCTCTACGCGCCAGCCCTGATCGTCCGTTAAATGCCAGTGAAAAACATTCAGCTTTAAACGGAACATATCGTCCAGCAACGATTTAACGTGATCCGTGCCGAAGAAATGGCGGCTCTCATCAAGATGGATGCCGCGCCACTGAAACTGCGGTTTATCGGCGATCTCAACGAAAGGAATATCGTTTTTGCCTTCGTCAAGCCTGCCGATCATACGCAGGGACTGAAGCGCATAATAAGCGCCCGCCCTGTCTGAAGCCTTGATCTCCACGCCGTTTTCATCGACTTTCAGGCGGTATTCTTCTTTTTGAAGAGAATCATCTTTAAATATTTTTACCGGTGAATCCTCGCCGCCCTGATTTTTAACAAGGGGCAGTTCGATCTGCGTAAAAACAGCAGCATTTTTCTCTAATTTATAGCTTCCGGGCGGGTTCTTGACACTCTGCGCCATAGGTATTAGATTGATCATTATCCGTTCCCTCTCCGATTTTTTTTGATTATACCACAAATCTTCATTGACAACAATACTTTTAAGGTAGTAAAATAAAAAAAACATCTTTTTGATCTCTGCCCGTAGCACAATGGCTAATGCATCTGATTCCGATTCAGAAGACTGGAGGTTCGACCCCTCTCGGGCAGGCCATAAAAAACGGCTTTTGTATTTACGCAAAAGCCGTTTTTTTCAGTATTCAAAGGCAATACAGACCGCCCGTTTGGCACAAAGCAGATTTTCTATGAGAAAATCTTGCAACTACAATACAGTTTAATGTATAATAGAATCAGAATATAATGCAAGGAGATACAAAATGGGAAGATATTCTAAAGAATTCGCGTTCTACGCAGACCCCGCCCCGCTGTTTGACAATATCGGAAAATATCTTTCGATAGAGGGTTACAAATTCACACTTGCCGGGCAGGAGCAGGTATTCAAAAAAGGCAACGGTATCCTGTGCGGCCCCACATATATCAAAATTTTTGCCGTGCCGGGCAAGATCGTTTTGCAGGCATGGATGAAATACGCGCTGCTGCCGGGAGTATATTTCGGAGAGATAGATCTTGACAGCTTCATGGGCTGGGCGGTCAAGGGCCCGCTTAAGCAAAGGGTAGCGCAGATTGAAATGATGATCTTGCAGGCAGGCGGAACGGTACAGCCGCCATACGCGGCGCAGTATATACCGCCGCAGCAGTAATGTCAAAACAGTTCACACTTCTATATACGGATTTACAAACCAAGGGCTGCCTCACATAGAGAGGCAGCCCTTTCACGCGCAGACCCTCACGGGTTCGACTCCCTTCGATATATAAAATAAACTGCCCCACCGAAGTGGGGCAGTTTATTTTGGTGGACGCGAAGGGAGTCGAACCCTCGACCTCTGCAATGCGAATGCAGCACTCTCCCAACTGAGCTACGCGCCCGTGCGCTATATATAATACAACATTTTGCTTTATAAAACAAGTGCAAAATGAAAAAAATTTAATGCAGATTATATATGCGATATCAAACTCAGTTCGCGTGCCCGGAATTTTGATTGCGTCAAGGACGCTGCGCGGATCAGATTATCCTTTTATTTACTGCAATGAAAGTCATTCTGTCCGCCTCAAGCTGGGTGCCGTGCATGCGGCCGTGCCCGCCGTGGTCGGAAGTGATCACATAAAGCCAGTCCTCATTTTCAAATGCGGGGCGGGATTCAACATGCTCTATCAGTTCATAGGCAAATCTGTCCGCATTCGTGATTCCGGCTACATAGCGGTAATCCTGCCCGCCGAAGCCGAAGGAATGACCGTTGTGGTCCGGAAATTCATTGATGGCGAACACAACGGAAAAACCGCGGTCTATTGCGCTGAGGGAAACTGCCTGAAGCTCAAGCTCGTCTTTCACCTGCGTAAATTCAAGCGGCAGAGAATTTTCCTTTGCAGCTTTGATCTCGTTTTTATAGGTTTTGGTAAAATGATCCTCCCAGCTGGAGGCAAAAAGCGCAGCGCCGCCGTTTTCGGCGCACTGCTTGAGGACGGTGGGTACGGAATCCTTCTTTGTAACATGCTTTACAACACCGTTTTCCATTCCCCATTTGCCGGTAAGTATGGACGCCCAGCCCTGCGCGGTGCTTGTTTCCTGAAGCGTTTCGCGCCTGCTCTTATCCCCGCCGGCGTAGCTCAGGTACAGCCCGCCGTCTTCTTTCAGGCGCGTTACCGCGCTGTAGGGACTTTTAAAATTATAGCCCGTAATATGCTCTTTTTTGCCCTGAACAAGATAAAACATGGAATCCGCACGGGCGCCGTCCAAGCCGTAGATAAGCACCTTTTTCTGCTTATCTCCGCCAGAATCCAGATGGCGTTTGACAATCTCGTACACTTTTGTTTGCGGGTATGCCGTTGAGGTGCTGTTTTCAAAGATACCGCTTTCATCAAGCAGTTCAAGGTATTTTTTAGATCCGGTTTTAAAAAGCATAATTATTTCCCTCTCATTTAATAATTTACTTTTATTTATATTCAATTTGTATTATAATGGAATCGGCCTCTCAAAGCAATATTTTACGGAGGATTTATGAAAAGGATCAAATTCGGTTATAAAAGTGCATTTGGCAACAGGCTTTTTGTGCTTTGCTGGATAGCATATTTTTCAACATACATATGCAGGCTTAATTTTTCCGCCGTTATGCCGGATCTGTTGAACAGCGGCGATTTCACACAGAGCCAAACGGCGGCAGTATCCTCTGCATTTTTTATTTTTTACGGTGCCGGGCAGCTTTTCAGCGGCGTACTTGGGGACAGAGTATCCGCAAGATGGCTGATATTCGCCGGCGTACTCTGCTCAGGGCTGAGCAATATTCTGATCTATATTTTCAGCGGCGCGTACACGGCTTTATTCGTTCTTTGGGCTCTCAACGGCGCAGCGCAGTCCTTTGTATGGGCGCCGATTCTGAGAATGGCGGGCGATTATTACAGCGAAGGTGAAAAGCTCAAATTCGGCGTTGATATCTCCACCACTGTTCCGCTCGGCACACTTGCAAGCTACGGTGTAAGCCTTGTCATGCTGCTCATAGCTCCATGGAGATATGTTTTTCTTGCAAGCGGAATTATTGTTATAGCTGCGGCAATCTACTTTATCTGCGGCACGACCGAACTGAAGAAAATACCCAAGACCGCTACGGACGAGACTGAAGACAAAACAGAAGCGCCGGATAAAGTTTCTTTGAAGCGGCTGCTGAAATTCATCGTTACAAGCGGCACTTTGGCTCTTATGATACCTATTGCCATTCAGGGCACGCTGAAAGACAGCGTTACGCAGTGGATACCCACCCTGCTTAAAAGCGAATACGGCATGGGAACAAGCCTTTCTTTGCTGCTTACCATGATATTGCCTGTTATCAACGTTACGGGCGCGTATCTTGCAAAGCTGCTGAACAAAAGGCTAAAGAACGAACTTGCCACATCAGCATCTTGTTTCGGAATTGCGGCTGTATTTCTTGTGCTGCTGATGACGGTTGGCACAAGAAATGCCGTGATAGCGCTTATATGTATGGCAGGCATAACGAATTCCATGTTTGCCATAAACGTTATGCTCATCACAATGGTTCCGATGCACTTTTCAAAATTCGGCAGAACGGGCACGGTAGGCGGACTGCTCAACGCCGTTGCCTATATAGGCTGCGGACTTCTTAACATAGGCGCAGGAAACATACTTGAAACCGGCGGCGGCTGGAGCGCTCTGTTTATCATGTGGCTGGTACTTGCGGTTGCCGCAGCAGCGGTAACGCTGCTCAGCGTTAAGCCGTGGAAAAAATTTATAAATGAATAAAGATCACCATGTATTGAAATCCACCGGGAGGTTATCATGAAGCTTAGTTTTAAGGGCAACGAATTTAAGATCATGCAGATTGCGGACACACAGGAGGGCGCAAGAGTCAGCCCCGACACGCTCAACCTGATAAACACCGCCATAGAACGCGAAAAGCCGGATCTTATCGTTTATTCCGGCGACCAGATATGGGGAAAGGCAAGCTTTAAAGGAAATGCGCAAAAAGCGGAGCGCGTGCTGCGCGAGCTGACCTATCCCGCCGCATCAAGAAAGATACCGTTTGCCATCTGCTTCGGCAATCATGACCGGCAGGTGGGGCTCTCTAATAAAGAGCAGTTTGAGATATATAAGAAGATAGACGGCTTTATCGGAGAGGACACGCCCGGGATAGACGGCTGCGCCAACCAGGTGATAGAAATAGCCGACGGCGATGAACCGAAATTCCTGCTCTATCTGATAGACAGCCACTCCAGCCTAAAGGTCGGCTATGACAACGTGCACAAAAATCAGATAGAATGGTACAAGCGTGTGCGCGATGAATATGAGAAAAAAACGGGGCGCGTTCTGCCCTCTATTGTTATTCAGCACATACCCGTGCCGGAGGTAATGGAGCTGCTGCTTGAAGTCAAAAAGAACGTGAAAGGCGCGCAGCAGGGCTTCAGAAACCACGCAGGCAAGTGGTATATACTGAACAGAGATATGGTTAACAAAGACGGATTTATGAAAGAATCCCCTGCCGACCCGATGGAAAACAGCGGCGAATTTGAGGCTATGGCGGAAAAAGGCGATGTAAAAGGCATCTATTTCGGCCATGACCACAACAATTCCTTTAACGGCAAGGTGCGGGGCATAGACCTGGGCTACACGCAGGGCGCCGGATTCCATGTTTACGGGCCGGGGCTGGACCGCGGCGTGCGGATGATAAACCTGAAAAAAGACGGCACCTATGATACATATGATCTGAGATACCGCGATATCGTGGGCAAAAAGGTGAAGGAAAAGCTGCATTTTGCAGTCTTGCAGATTATGCCTACAAATATGTTTGACGCGGTGAGCCGGGGCGTTAAAATCATCGCAGTGCTTGCAGCGCTTGCCGTGATCATTGCGCTGTTGATCCATTTCCTCGGCTGATATAAAAAATCCGCTTTCTTTTCAAAAATCCGGAGTGAAAAAGAGCGGATATTTGACTTTTTGCAAAGCCGCACGTTAATATTAAGTAAACACAGCGAAAGATCCGCCGCTTAAAATCATATGGTTTTTGATTTCCCCGGCTTGAGGTGATACTTAATGAAATACGACGAGCTTTTGAGCATCAATTTCGTATCCGACTCGATCGCCCAAACGGCAGGCGCAGAAAGCGCCGCTTACCACACGCCGTACCGCGACGAGATACGCCTTTTTTCCTGCATTGAGCAGGGCGACATGACACGGCTGATAGACGAGATAAAACGCCATGCGGACGGCGGCATCTTCGTTGGCAAAATGAGCGAAAACAGCCTGATGCAGAGAAAATACATGGCGGTGAGCTGCATCACGCTTGCCACAAGATATGCCATTCAGGGCGGACTGGACGAAGAAGAAGCCTATTCGTTTTCGGACAGATTTATCACCACGATAGATCAGCTGGACAGCGACGCCGCCGTTATGGGCAGCCTGCTGAAAAGCATATACGAGCTGACGGATAGCGTTGCTAAGGCAAAGAAAAGCTTAAAGTATTCCCCGCACGTAAGGAAATGCGCGGATTATATCAACAGAAATCTTTGCAGCAAGCTGAGCGTTGCCGGCGTTGCAAACGAGCTTGGGCTTTCCGCCGATTACATTTCTCATTTATTTAAGAAAGAGACCGGTACGGCGCTCAGCGAATACATCATGAAAAAACGGCTTGAAGCGGCACGCACACTGCTTTGGGAGGGTGCAGAGATCGCGCAGATCTGCAAAGCGCTTTGCTTTTGCTCGCGCTCCCACTTCACTGCCGTATTTAAAAAGGAATACGGCCTGACGCCGGGCGAATTTTCCGCCGCAGTTAAGCCGAAAAAATAATTTTCAGGAGAAATACTATGCCGGCGCTGTCTATCATGATAAAGCCCGCGTCTGCCCTGTGCAATCTGCGGTGCGAATACTGCTTTTACAGAGACGTTGCAGAAAACAGAGCGCAGAGCGAATACGGAATCATGGCGCGCGAGACCGCAAGGGCGCTGATACAAAAAGCGCTGACCTTTGCAGACGGCGCGCTTGTATCCTTTACCTTTCAGGGCGGCGAGCCCACGCTTGCCGGGCTTGAATACTATGAAAATTTTATTTCAGATCTAAAAGAACGAAACACAAAAAACAGCCCCGTTTTTTTGAGTATACAGACGAACGGGACGCTTATAAACGGCGATTGGGCAAAATTCCTTGCCGAAAATAACTTTTTGACGGGGCTGAGCCTTGACGGCGATTTTGACGCAAACCGATTCAGAAAAGACGAAAACGGCAAAAATTCCTTTTACAACATTTTAAAAGCTGCCGAAACGCTGAAAAAACACGGCGCCGAATTTCATATCCTTGCCGTTTTGACTGGCTGCAGTGCAAGGCGCGGAAAAGAGATCTATAATTTCTTCAAGAGCCAGGGATTTAAAAACATCCAGTTTATCCCCTGCCTGAAGCCGTTTGGATATGCGGGCGAAAGCGAGCTGTTTATGACCGAAAGCGAATATGCCGGTTTTCTTTGCGATGTTTTCAGCCTGTATGCGAAAGACTACAAAAAGGGCAGGTACATAAGCGTTCGGCAGTTTGACAACTGGGTGCGCCTTTATCTGGGCGGCGCGGCAGAGCAGTGCGGCATGAGCGGCTTTTGCGCAAGGCAGTTCGTTTGCGAGAGCAACGGCAACATCTACCCCTGCGATTTTTACTGTACGGACGAATATCTGCTTGGCAATATAAACGAAAGCTCTTTTGATGAGATCGCCTTTTGCGAAACGGCGAAAAACTTTATAGAGAGCAGCGCCGACATGCCGGAAAAATGCAGAAAATGCGAATACTACAGCCTTTGCAGGGCAGGCGGCTGCAGGCGCACAAGGCAGAGCGCCGATTACTGCGGCGCGTACAAAAAATTTTTTATGCAGCGCCTGCCGCTGTTCAAAAATTTTGATGATCTGAAACACAAATAAGCTTCTAACTTAATAGACATACAAAAGGACCCGCAACACTGCTTAGACCGTGTTGCGGGTCCTTTTATTCCTCAATGCCAAGGATATCGTTTGCGGCGTTTGTTTCAAGCGTTTCAACGCTTTTAAGGTTTTTCTGGATGATATTATTTCTCTTATCCGCGTCGTCAAGCACCTTGCCGGCTTCGTCGATCTTCTTTCTTGCTTTTGTAAGCAGATCGGCAAATTTTTCATACTGCGTTTTTGCTGCGCCGAGGACTTTCCACACCTCGTTTGCTTTTTTATTGATGGCGATGGTGCGAAAGCCCATGGCAAGCGAATTGAGCAGCGCGGTTATCGTGCTGGGGCCGGCGATCATAACGCCCTGCGCCTGCAAAGTTTCCGCAATGCCGCTTTTGCCGGAGGCGATCTCCGCATAAAGCCCCTCCGTTGCAAGATACAGGATTGCAAACGGCGTTGTGCTTGGCGGGGCAACATATTTTTTAACGAGCTTCGCCTCGTCCTTAACCCTGGTTTCCAGCGCTTTTCTGGCTTTTTCAAGCTCCTCATAATTGCCGTTTTCCGCCGCGGCCGAGAGCCTGATATAATCCTCCATGGGAAATTTTGAATCTATGGGCAGATAGGTGATCTCATCATTCTCCTTGCCCGGAATACGGACGGCGAATTCCACGCGCCCGTCATATGCCGGGTTGGTTTTCACATTCGTATCATACATGCCGGGTATGGTCTCATCCAGAATATTGCCGAGCTGCACCTCCGCCCACGTGCCCCTTGCCTTAACATTTGTGAGCACTTTATTGAGGCTTTTGACGTTATCCGTTACGCCGGAGGAAAGCTCTTTCATCTCCCCAAGGCTCTTATAAACATTGGAAAGCTGCTCGGATACGGTCTTAAACGAGGCGTTCAGACGCTGATTGAGCGTTTCGGAAAGCTTTTCGTCCACTGTTTTGCGCATCTCGTCAAGCTTTTTTTCATTGCTGTCCTGCATCTTCAGGATAGAAGCGGATATTTTTTCCGCCTGCTTATCCGAATTTTCGGCAAGCGTTTCATTTATCTTGAGCATCTGGCGGTAATTTTTTTCTGTAAGCTCCTGCATACCGCGCGTAACGTCCTTTAAGGATTTATCCGTTTGGTTGGTGAGAAAATCCAGCCTGCCGGAAAGATTTTCAAGCTTATCCGAGACGGGCTTGATCTCCTGCGCGGTATCGCTTTTCTGCGGTTTGTTTTTGATTGAAACAACAAGTAAGATAACACATATAACGATAAGCGCGGCAAGCAGCGCAACGATTAAAATATCCATACGAAACCTCCGTTTTAATATGCTCTATTTTAACATAAATACGGCGCGGCTACAACAATAAATTGGATCTTTGCGGCAACAGGCCGAAAAAGCGGACATCAATTCTTTGCGGCGCACTTGCAAACACAGCCGCATGCTGATATAATAACAAAGTAACAGAGGTAGAGATATGAATCAATTATGGACAGACAATTTAAGAAAAGTGGAGCCTTATGTACCGGGCGAACAGAGCAAGGAAGCGGGCATCGTAAAACTGAATGCAAATGAAAACCCCTATCCGCCCTCCCCTGCCGTTTTGGAGGCAATCAAGAATTTTGACTGCGCCTCGTTGCGGCTGTATCCGGACGCAAACGCGGCTGAATTCAAGGCGGCGATAGCCGGGCACTACGGCGTTGGGGCAGAAAACGTTTTCATAGGCAACGGTTCGGACGACGTGCTTGCGCTTTCTTTCCAGACCTTTTTTAACAGCGATAAGCCTATCGCCTACCCCGATATCACATACAGCTTTTACCCTGTTTGGTGCGCGCTGTTTAATATTCCTTACAAGACCTTTCCTTTGGGAGAAGATTTCAGGATAAATATTGAGGATTACAAGGCGGAAAACGGCGGCGTAGTGATACCGAACCCCAACGCGCCGACCTCACTCGGCGAGGGCAGGGATTTTATTGAAAAGCTGATGGAATACAATCAGGACTGTGTTGTTATAATTGACGAGGCATATGTTGATTTCGGCGGGTACTCAAGCGTTGCGCTCACAAAAAAATATGAGAACCTGCTTGTGACCGCCACATTTTCAAAAAGCCGCAGCCTTGCGGGCATGCGTATAGGCTATGCCATAGGCAGCAAGAGGCTGATTGCGGCGCTTGAGGCGGTTAAAAATTCCTACAACAGCTACACGGTTAACAGCATTGCCATGGCTGCCGGGACGGCGGCTGTAAATGACGTCGATTATTTTAAAAAGACCGTTTCAAAAGTGATTCATACACGCGAAAGGGTTAAAAACGAACTTAAAGCGCTTGGTTTTGAAGTGTTGGAATCACAGACGAATTTCCTGATGGCAACGCACCCGGGCAGAGATATGAAGGAATATTTTGAATACCTGAAAACGCAAAAAGTGTTTATCAGATATTTCAATAAACCGCGCATCAGCAAATACGTGCGCATTACCGTGGGAACGGATGAAGAAATGGATATCTTTCTTAAAAAGTCAAAAGAATTCTTAAAAAAATAAGCGCAAAACAGCCCGGAATTCCTGTGAATTCCGGGCTGTTGTTATACGCCGGCAAAGAGCAGCAAAATGAGCCGAACAAAAAACAGAATAACGGCAGCTGAAATGATAAAGCCCAATCTTGCCTTGATTACGCCGAGTTTATCATTTATTTCAATAAGCAGGCGTTTTTCATCATCAAAATCAAGCTCTTTGAGCAGTTTTTCTTTTTTGC
>CHCFR05602__coassemble_553_pt1 | contig 20463 bp, 19 predicted proteins | sample CHCFR05602__metabat2_low_PE_017 | metagenome-assembled genome bin CHCFR05602
AGGAAAAAATGTTGATGCCTTTGAGATTTGTGAGGTAGACCGTTCTACACCGTTTTATGACAACGTTATTAAAGAGGGAATTAAAATCGCATGAAGAAAACCGATGCCGAAAGAATTAAAAAGATCATTTCAGTTTGGCAAGCCTTGCAGAATCAGATTAAAGAACATTCTATAACAAAAGAAAATTTAATGAATGACGAATTTTTGCAATGGGCGGTTACAACGCCGCTTTACAATATAGGCGAACAGGTCTATAAGATCAGCGATGAAATGAAACAGCAGCATCCTGAAATTATATGGAGCGTTGTTGCAGGCTTAAGACATAGGCTTGTTCATGATTATGAGGGTATAAATTGGTCGATTATCGTTGAGGTGATCTTTGACGAAATGAATGATTTTGTTGAGTCAATCAAAAAATTAATTTAGCCAAACATATTTATCATTTTAGTTTGCCTTCTAAAAAACCGAGAAATCGGGAGCAGGTCTGTGACCTGCTCTTTTTCTTGCGCTTTTTTACTGCGTATGCTAAGATAGATTCGGGTGATATTATGCTTGGCGACAGAATACCGTTGCAACATTCCTTGTGCAGAGAGCGGGACGCGGCAAAGGTCGCTTCGCTTGCAGTTAAATTGTGGCGCGATGCGGATCATGAGGAGCTGAAACGCGAATTTGAAACGCTTGTAAAAACGGAAGATAATATTATTTTTACGGCTTATTTTCAAAATGAAATGATCGCTTTTGCGCACTGCGCAATACGTCATGAGTATGTTGAGGGTGCCCATTCCGATGACGTAGGCTATCTTGAAGCCGTCTATGTTGAAGAACAGTTTCGCAATTTGGGGATCGCAAGTCATTTAATGGAATATTGTGAAAATTGGGCAGGATCAAAGGGCTGCAAACAATTTGCAAGCGATTGCGAAATCAACAATTCGGCAAGCGTCGCGCTGCATAGAAAATACGGATTTGCCGAAAGCGCAAGGCTCGTGCATTTTATTAAGGACATTTAACCTACAAAAACTGCTTTGCGTTTCAGATCCCGCTTTACCCCATGCTTGATGACCGTGTTACCAAAACCTCCGCCAATAATCATTCACCCGTTTGGGGCACTGCGGAAAATAAAGCCGCATGGCGGATCTATCTTGGAGAACGCGTTATGAATCAAAGCGTGCCGGTGTATGCCGCTCCCGCACGGGAAACGGATTTCTCACATCTGCCGCCGGTGATTTCCGCAATAGGCACTGCGGATCCTTTTTTTGCGGAGGATCTGTCATTCTTTAACAGGATAAGGTCGGCCGGAACGCCGGTGCGGCTGTTTGTGGGTAAAGGAGCGTACCATGCCTTTGATATGATGGCGCCCTATGCAGACGTCAGTAAAAATGCGGTGGGCTTTCTTCTTGCTTCCTGCAAAGAATATATAGAAAAATATATTCAATAATTTTTCTTGTGCGTTATTTACATAAATTTATAATTATGCTATAATAAATTTGTATATTTTAAGCGTTGTAACAAGAAATTGTAAATTTAAAAGAGGTATAAATCTATGAATGTCAGAAAAAGGTTCTTATCCGTATTTTTATCTCTGGTATTGTGTTTCGTGTCGTTCTTCGGCATGTTTTCCACTTCCGTGTTCGCCGCCACAAGCGGCAGCTGCGGCGCTACGGGAAGCAGTGTATCCTGGTCTTATGACAGCGGTACGAAAACGCTTACGATTACGGGTACCGGCGCTATACGTGATTACAGCAATCTGCAAGCCGGCAGCGGCCGCGTTCCGTGGTATGATTACAGAGAAGAGTGTGAATATGTGGTTATTGGAGAGGGTGTTACACGGATAGGTGATTATTCTTTCAGTTCCATGCCCGCACTTCAAAGCGCTTCTATGCCCTCTACACTTGAGGAGATCGGTGAGCGCGCATTTATGGACTGCACGGCTTTGGCGGATTGTAAATTTCCCGCAAGCCTTAAAGTGATTGAAGGATATGCTTTCCAAAATACCACAAGTCTTGAAGATGTTGATTTCCCGGAGGGGCTTACTACGATCAGGGAATTTGCATTCAACGGTTCCGGCATAAAGGAGGTTGTATTTCCTGACAGCCTTACGAGTCTTGGCATGCGTCAAGGCACTTTTGGAATAGAATATGAAGTCGGTTCCGTGTTTAAGGATTGTCTTAAGCTTGAAAGCGTCACTTTCGGCACAGGTCTTACGGAAACAGGTATAAACAATTTTGAGGGCTGCACAACGCTTAGAGAAGTAGATTTCGGCAGCAGTATAACAACGATTTCATCAAGCTCATTTTTTGGCACTTTTATCACTACTTTGGTTATTCCGGAAACCGTAACAACGATAGAAACTCTGGCTTTTGCCAATATCGGCACGCTTTCTCATGTTTATATCTATAACAGTGAGTGTGATATAAATACCCTGCTTGACAGCGACGCATTCAACGGCAGCCAGCAGACCGTCGTTTTCCACGGTCATTCCCAGTCCACCACGCAGGCGTATGCAGAGGAACATGGCTATGCCTTCGTTTCGATAGATGATTGCGCGCACAGCAATATGTATGCGGATGTTACGCTGGAAGCAACCTGTACTACAGAGGGGTCGCAGGATATCATATGCCAGGACTGCGGCGCGCTTATCCGCACGGAGGTCATCGCCGCGCTCGGTCATGATTTTGTAACGGATTCAACGGTGGACAATACCGAGATCGACGGCCATACATACGAATATCAGACCTGTTCAAGATGCGGTACGGAAAATACCGTTACCACGCACAGCGAATGGGTAGAGGGGTATTATACCATAAATTATACCAGAGAACCGACCTGCACTTCTACCGGGCTCGGTACCTATTCCTGTAATATCTGCGGCAGGAACGGGCTGGTTCCCGCAGTTGTTCCCGCGCTTGGCCATACGATTGAAAATTATACGTCTATCTCTCCCGCCACCTGCACCCAGGATGGTTACCAGACAGGCGTTTGCACACGCTGCGGCGAGACGGTAACGGTCACCCTGCCTGCCACCGGCCATTCAGAGGAGCTTATCAGCACAAGTACAACGGAGGACGGCAGCCATACGTATAACGAATACCGCTGCACCGCCTGCGGCGCGGAACGCTCGGAATGCGTCCACAACGCGTGGGTGGAAAGTTATTATACCGAGGATGTTGTTTCCCCGGTTTCCTGCACGTCTGCGGGCTCCATAGAAAGAAGCTGCACAGTGGATGGCTGCACCCACGTGGAAACGATCACGCAGGCTCCGCTCGGTCATGAATTTGACGGCGGTGTTGTAACGGTAGAACCCACCTGCACAGAAGCAGGAACCACAACGGTTACCTGTCAAAACTGCGGCACGAGCTATGATCTTCCATTCCCGAGCGCTTTGGGGCACGATTACAGCGAGGATTCCGTATTGCAGGAGCCTACCTGCACTACTATCGGTACAGGTCAGCATAAATGCTCAAGATGCGATTCCTCAACAACGTATCAGATCCCCGCGCTGGGGCATGATATAGAAAATGCAGAGGATTACACCGTTATTACACAGGCAAACTGCACGGTTGCCGGTGTTGCCGCAGGCACATGCGCAAACTGCGGCGAATACGTTGAGGTGGAGATACCTTCCGGCGGCCATGTTTATGATCCCGAGAGCCGCGTGGTGGTCACCGAGCCTACGTGCGAGGCAGAGGGCTTGGCGCGTGAAACCTGCTCCGTCTGCGGCGCGCAGCAGGAGGTAACCATTCCTGCAACAGGTCATACCTATCGTTATGACCGTCATACAACCGGCTCGTTAGTTTCTACTTGGCTGACTTATAAATGCACCGTGTGCGGCGCCGAGCAGGACGAAGCGCAAACCACCGTTCAGTTAAGCTTTATGCTCTATTTCAATGAAAAACGCGAAGATGTTACGAACGGCTATCTGTATGACGTCAATTATGACGGATATATCAATTCCCGCGATTACGCGATCATCCTGCAGTATGCCGGCTAAAGCGCATCCTTTTTAAAACGGACTTGATCAACGCGGAAATCCATTGCCGAGCCGATCCCCAAGTTTAGGCTCCCCTGTGCAAGGGGAGCTGTCAACGCAGTTGACTGAAGGGTTGTCCAAACAATATCATGTAAGTTATAGCAAACAAGATGTGATTTTCACAATCAACCAACTTTATCAACAGTCTGAGGCGGTAAATTTTTACCGCCTTTTTCTTTTTGTCTATTTACTTTATTTTTAAAATATATTATTATATATGTAAACGGAAACATTAAAGTTACGGAGGTTGATTATGGACGCTGTATATAAAAGAATACTGCTCAAGCTTTCCGGCGAGGTGCTTGCCGGCCCCAAAACAACAGGCATAGATAACGATACGGTCGTTACGATCTGCAAATCTATCAAAGCTGTTGCTGACCTGGGTGTTGAGGTTGCCGTGGTAGTCGGCGGCGGAAACTTTTGGCGCGGCAGAACCAGCGAGGGGATGGACAGAGCCAGAGCGGATCACATCGGCATGCTTGCCACCGCCATGAACGCGCTTGCGCTTTGCGATGCGCTTGAACAGCTTGGCGCGGATGTGCGCGTGCAAACGGCTATTGAAATGCGCCAGATCGCAGAGCCTTATATCAGAAACCGTGCAATACGCCACCTTGAAAAGGGCAGGATCGTTATATTCGGCTGCGGTACGGGATCGCCGTTCTTCTCAACGGATACGGCTGCGGCGCTCAGAAGCGTTGAGATGAATGCAGACGCGCTTCTGAAAGCTACGAATGTGGACGGCGTTTTTGATATGGATCCCAATAAATATCCCGATGCCGTTAAGTATGACAGCGTTACGTTCAGAGAAGTGATCAACAGGGATCTGAAAGTTATGGATTCAACCGCTTTTTCGCTTTGCAAAGACAATGATATGACCATTATCGTCTTCAATCTTGATAATCCCGATAATCTGGTAGACGTTGTTTGCGGCAAAAATATCGGCACAACCGTTACGAACTAAATCAAAAAAGTATTACATAATCAGGAAAGGTGAATTTTATGGAAGCTGTATTTAATAAAACGAATGAAAAAATGAATAAATGCCTTGACGCGCTTGAAAGGGATTATAAAGCGGTTCGCGCCGGCAGAGCCAATCCCGCCGTTCTGGATAGGATCACGGTTGATTATTACGGCACCGCCACCCCTATAAATCAGGTTGCCGCCATCAGTGTGCCGGAACCCAGAATGCTTATGATTCAGCCCTGGGACGCCTCTATCATCAAAGAGATAGAAAAGGCAATAAACACTTCGGATATAGGCATCAACCCCTCTAATGACGGCAAGGTGATCCGCCTTGTGTTCCCGCCGCTTACGGAGGAGCGCCGTAAAGAGCTTGTAAAGGATATCTCCAAGCGCGGCGAGGAGGCAAAGGTTGCTGTAAGAAATATCCGCCGCGATGCGATGGACGATATCAAAAAGCTAAAGAAAAACAGCGAGATCACGGAAGATGATCTTAAAGACGGAGAAAAGAAACTTCAGGATATTACCGATAAGTTTATTAAAGAGATAGAAGAAATGGAAAAAGCAAAGGAAAAGGAGATCCTTTCTATTTAATCTGACCGCCATCGGGCGGCAAACGGCAGCAAAGGCGGGGAGAGCTCTCCGCCGTTCTGCGTTTTTAAACATTTGATTTTAGCCGCCGGTGCGCGCAGGCTTCATCAGCGGCATACGAAAGGCAGTGAGCTGTTTATGGCTGTTTTCGGTAAAAAAGAAACGGCGCAGACGGAATTTTCCGTCCTGCCGCGCCACCTCGGCATTATTATGGACGGCAACGGCAGATGGGCTAAAAAAAGAGCCCTGCCGCGCACAGCGGGTCATAAGGTAGGCGCCGATGTGTTTAAAAAGATCTCCAAGGAATGCGGCAGGATCGGTATAGAAGAGGTAACTTTCTATGCTTTTTCCACCGAGAATTGGAAACGCCCCAAAGAAGAGGTGGAAACGCTTATGCGCCTCTTTTATGATTATCTGATCGATGCGAAAAACGACCTTCAGGTAAGCGGAAATCTCAGAGTCAGATTTATAGGCGAGCAGGAGAGCATGCACCCGAAGCTGCTGGAGCTTATGCGTGACGCCGAAAAAGAGACCGCCTCAAGGAACGGCACGCTGATCAATGTTGCCGTGAATTACGGCGGCAGGCAGGAGATCGTTTCCGCCGTAAACCGGCTTATCGCGCAGGGAAAGAGCAGTATAACAGAGGAAGATATAAGCAGCATGCTCTATACAACGCCGGATTGCGACCTGATCATCCGCCCCAGCGGAGAGGAACGCCTTTCAAACTTCCTTTTGTGGCAGTCCGCTTACAGTGAATTCTGGTACAGCGATGTGCTGTGGCCTGATTTTACGGAAAAGGATCTGCATCAGGCGCTTTTTGATTTTGAAAAAAGAAACCGCCGCTTCGGCGGATAAAGAGGATCATTATGAAACAGAGAATTATAACGGCAATCGTTTTGCTTCTTGTGCTGGCACTCGTTGTATGGCAGGTCAACACACCGCTGTTTGTGCTTGTCATTGCGTTTTTGAGCGCCGTTGCGGCAAATGAGATCATGCGCTGCGCAAAGATCTCAAATAAGTTTATTTTGGTTTTCGGCACGGCGGTCGCCGCTGTCTTTCCCTTGTTCGCAAGCCCCAAGGTGCTTGAACCGCTCGTATCTCTTGAAACATGGGGGCAGGTCATTTCCGCCGTACCGTCCGCGGTATATATCATAGCCGTTGCGCTTATCATGTTTCTTGCCATGCTCAAAGGCTATTCCCACACAAAGTTTGAGGATGTGGCGATCGCCTTTTTCGCAAGTGTGGCTGTGCCGTATGCGTTTTCCATTTTCGTCCGTCTGCGTGATATGTTTATCAATGAGCAGTTCGGCATCTATCTCATCTTCTTTGCGCTCATATGCGCGCTCGGTACGGACGTGGGCGCGCAGCTTGGCGGCATGGCTTTCGGCAAGCACAAGATGAGCCCGAATATCAGCCCTAAAAAAACGATCGAGGGCGCTGCGTGCGGCGTTGCGTTTTCGCTCATTTTAAACGCCGTTGCCTATGTGCTTTATAACCGCCTCGGCGCGGTTCAGCTCGATTCTTTTGCAGCAACGGTCATTCTGGTGTGCAGTGTTCCGATATCCCTTATGAGCATGATGGGCGATCTGACGGCGTCTGTGCTCAAACGCAATTTCGGCGTTAAGGATTTCGGCAAGATATTCCCCGGTCACGGCGGTGTTATGGATCGGTTTGATTCCGTTCTTTTCGCTTTGCCGCTTACATACGTTATGGCGCTTCTTGCATTTTGCTGAGCGCAGAAAGGCAGATTATATGAAAACGCTTTCTATTTTGGGATCAACAGGCTCAATCGGCACGCAGTCGCTCGATGTCTGCCGCATGCACGGCTATTCCGTAAAATGCCTCAGTGCAAATACGGACGTGGATAAAATGGAGCGGCAGATCCGCGAATTTAAGCCGGAGCTTGTCTGTATGATGAATGAAAACGCCGCCGCGGAGCTGAAAACAAGAGTGGCGGATACCGGCGTGAAAGTGACCTGCGGTATGCAGGGGCTTATAGAATGCGCAACCTATCCCGGTTCTGATATCGTTTTAAATTCCGTGGTCGGCATGATCGGTCTTATGCCTACGCTGGAAGCCATAAAGGCAAAAAAAACGATTGCCCTTGCCAATAAGGAAACGCTTGTTGCCGGCGGCAGCCTTGTAACGAGCCTTGCAAAGGAAAACGGCGTTTCCATACTCCCTGTGGACAGCGAACATTCCGCTATCTTTCAGGCATTGCAGGGCAGCCCGTCGAAAGACGCGGTAAAGAAGATCATCTTAACAGCCTCCGGCGGGCCGTTCTTCGGCAAAACGCTTTCAGAGCTTGAAACCGTTACCCCGCAGGACGCGTTAAAACACCCCAACTGGAATATGGGTGCAAAGATCACGATCGATTCCGCCACGATGATGAATAAAGGCCTTGAATTTATAGAGGCAAAATGGCTTTTTGATATGCCGAATGAGGATATAGAGATCGTCGTTCACCGCGAATCGGTCGTCCATTCGGCAATCGTTTATAAAGATAATTCCGTGATCGCCCAGCTCGGCGTGCCGGATATGCGTATACCGATCCAGTATGCGCTCACTTACCCGCAGCGTGAGGAAAGCCCCGTTGCAGAGCTTTCGCTCGCCGATTACGGCAAACTCACGTTCTTTGAGCCGGATTATGAAACCTTTAAATGTATCAACGTATGCAAAAAAGCCATTGAAATGGGCGGGCTTCACCCGGCGGCGGCAAACGGCGCAAACGAAGAAAGCGTCAGGCTTTTCTTAAACGGCAAAATTAAATTCACGGATATTGCATATCTTAATGAAGAGGCTATGCTGAAAGCTGCGGATAAAAAAGAGTTTACGCTTGATGACGTGCTTGACGCGGATAAAGCCGCCCGCGAATACGTAATCAGCAATTACAGATAATATTATGAATGAGGCGATCCGGTGAATTTGACCGCAATTTGGAACACGGTTTATCCCATAATCATTGCAATCCTGTTTTTTGAACTGATCATCATAATCCATGAGGGCGGGCATTATACCGCCGCAAGGCTCATGAAGATCAAGGTAAACGAATTTTCCGTAGGTATGGGGCCAAAGATCTTTTCCGTAACAAGAAAGGGCACAAAATATTCCCTGCGCTGGATCCTGTTCGGCGGCTACTGCGCCATGGAGGGCGAGGAGGAAGAGTCGGACGAAAACGGCTCCTTTTCTAAAAAAAGCGTCGGCGCAAGGCTGTTCGTCATAGCGGCAGGCGCGGTGATGAATCTGATCCTCGGCTTTCTTATCATCGTATGTATCGTTGCAAGCGGAGATCTGATCGGCACTCCAACGGTTGCCAAGTTTGACGATCAGGCAACCAGCGCCGCAAGCGGGCTTCAGGTAGGGGATACGATCAAAAGCATAGACGGCATGCGTGTGTATACCTCAACGGATGTTGAAACAGGGCTCAGCCGCTCGCCGGACGGAAATGTGCAGATGGTCGTTGACAGAAACGGTGAAAATGTTTCGCTTGACGTTACTTTTGAAATGCAGGAATATGAGGGCAATCAATACATCAGTATGGATTTCTGGCTGCTCGGTGAGGAAAAGACCTTCGGCGGCGTGCTCCAGAGCAGCTGCGGCATGTTCGTTTCCTATATGCGCATGATCTTCCTTTCCGTTGCGGATCTCCTGTCCGGCAGGTACGGACTTTCGGATCTCAGCGGGCCTGTGGGCGCAGTTTCCGTTGTGTCAACAGCGGTCAAAACAAGCGTAACCTCTATGCTGCGTATCATGGCGCTGCTTACGATAAACGTAGGTCTGTTCAATCTGTTTCCCATCCCTGCGCTGGACGGCTGGCGCTTCTTCATACTTCTCGGGGAGGGCATCTTCAAAAAGAAACTGCCCCAAAAGGTGGAATACGCCATCAATGCCGCAGGGCTTGTGCTTCTGCTCGGCGTCATGGTGATCGTAACTTTTTCAGATGTAACAAAGCTGTTTTAGCGCCTTTGGTGTAAAACGGCAGTCGGTATAAATAATAACGCCGCCTCACGGCGGCGCGCGCCCCGGCGCGGAAAGGCAGGTCAATATGATCAACCGCAGAAAATCAAAAAAGATAAAGCTTAAAAATACATATATAGGCGGCGATTCACCTATACTTGTTCAGTCCATGCTGAATATTCCCGCAAGCGATATTGAAGGCTCCGTAAATCAGGCAAAGGAGCTTGCGGCGGCGGGCTGCCAGGTCATCCGTTTTGCAATCCCAAACGAAGATGCGCTGGCGCTGATTGAGCCGATCAAAAAAGCGGTTGATGTTCCGCTCGTTGCAGATATTCATTTTGATTACAAGCTTGCGCTCGGCGCTGCCGAAAGGGGTATAGATAAGATCAGGATCAACCCCGGCAATATCGGGTCTGAATCCAGGGTAAAGGCCGTTGCGGATATCTGCCGAAAGAAGCAGATCCCCATAAGGATCGGCGTAAACAGCGGCTCTCTTGAAAAGCATATCCTTGAAAAGTACGGCGCGCCTACGCCGCAGGCGATGGTCGAGTCCGCGCTTTACCACGCTTCACTCCTTGAAAAATTTGATTTCACGGATATCGTGATCTCCATAAAATCATCAGATGTAAATACCATGATCTCCGCCTATGAGCTTGCCGCCGAGCAGTGTGATTATCCGCTCCACCTCGGTGTAACGGAGGCGGGCACGGAACGCATGGGCATCATCAAATCCGCAATCGGCATCGGTTCGCTGCTCAACCGCGGAATCGGCGATACCATTCGGGTCAGCCTTTCCGATACGCCTGTAAAAGAGGTGTTTGCCGCGTTTGATATTTTAAAGGCGATCGGGCTTAAAAATGACAGCCCTTACCTCATCTCCTGCCCCACCTGCGGCAGAACAAAGATCGATCTGATCGGCCTTGCCAAAAAGGTGGAGGAACGCCTGCGCGACTGTAAGAAGCCGATCAAGGTGGCCGTTATGGGCTGTATCGTCAACGGCCCCGGAGAGGCAAGAGAGGCGGATATAGGCATAGCCGGCGGTGACGGCTGCGGCCTCATTTTCAAAAAGGGCGAGATCTTAAGAAAAGTTCCCGAAAGCGAACTTTTAGACGAATTGATGAAAGAGATAGATAAATTATAATGAACCTGTTCAGCGATTTTTTTGAAGAATATGTTGACAATTTCCAGCTTTCCAGTCTTGGCGGCGGCGTTATAAAGCGTTTCACCGTTAAGCGCGCACAAAGGGAACTTGCCGTTGTGCTGTCGCTCAGCGAGCTTGTGGATCATTGTGTGTTTAAAGAAGCTGAGGAAAGTATAAAAAACAATATGGGGCTTTTAAAAGCCTCTATCAAACCGCGCTATGTCAGCTCGCTTTTTGAGCCGGCTTATCTTCCAAGCTTAGTGGAGTTTGTTAAAAGAAACAATCCCGCCGCAAACGGATTTTTTGAGGGCGCACAAACGGATTATAAAGACGGCGTCCTCACCGTTATGCTCAAAAAAGGCGGCAGGGAGATCCTGCTTGCGCAAAAGGTAAATGAAGAGCTTGAAAGCGTTATTTTTGATCTTTTCGGCATAGATCTAAAGATCAAATTTGTTGAAACGGAAAATTACAATGTTGAGGCGGAGGCGAAAAAAGCCTATGCGCAGCTGCGTGCGGATAAGGAACAGGAGGCGGCAGAAGCGCAAAAAAACATTGTGCATAAAAAGCTTGCAAAATTCCCGATCTTTGCAGATACAAAAAGGAATTTTTACGGCAAAAACATTTCAAACAGCAACCTTAAAAAAATTGCGGATGTCAGTTATGACGACGGCTTGATCACCGTGTGGGGCGATGTGCTTAAATATGAAGCGCGTGAAACAAAACGCGGCGGCAACAAGATACTTACCTTTGATATAACGGATTATACCTCGTCCGTAACCTGTAAGATGTTTGATTCCAATGCCGTTATAGATTCCATCGTTTCCAAGCTGGAAGAGGCAAAGACCGTTATGGTCAGCGGCACATATCAGCTTGATAAATATTCAAGCGAATTTGTTATTATGCCGGAAGGTATCTCCTCGGTTATGAAAGCGCAGAAAGAGGATACCGCGCCGGAAAAAAGAGTAGAGCTGCACCTGCATACCTCCCTTTCGGCTATGGACGGCGTTTCCTCTCCGTCCAATCTTGTAAAAACAGCCGCAAGGTGGGGGCATAAGGCCGTTGCCGTTACGGACCACGGCGTTGTTCAGGCGCTGCCGGAGGCAAGCAAGGCGGCCAAAAGCGCCGGCATAAAGCTCATCTGCGGTATGGAGGGCTATCTTGTTGACGACGAGAAATACCCGGATTTCATGAATATGAAGGTCGGCAGCTTCCCGCGCTATCATATCATATTTCTCATTAAGAGCTTAGAGGGCAGGAAAGTGCTTTATAAGCATATTTCCGCCAGCAATACCAAATATTTTAAAAAGCGCCCGCTGATCCCAAAATCGATCTTAAAACAGCACAGAAACGGTATCATCATCGGCTCTGCCTGCGAGCAGGGCGAGGTGTATCAGGCAATCTTAAACGGCGCAACGGATGAGGAGCTTGATGAGATCTCCTCCTTTTACGATTATCTTGAGATCCAGCCCAACGGAAATAATGAATTTATGCTCAGAAAAAGCAATGAGGAATTTATCGTAAATAAAAAGGGCGAAGAGCGTAAAAACGTTTACTGGAAAGTCAGAACAGAGCAGGATCTGATTGATATAAACAAACGCATTGTTGCTTCGGCGGACAGGCTCGGCAAAATGACCGTTGCCACCGGCGACGTGCATTTCCTGAATGATTACGACGCAAAATACAGAGCGATCATCATGGCTTCCCAGGGGTTTGAGGACGCGGATATGCAGGCGCCCCTCTATTTAAAGACCACGGATGAGATGCTTCATGATTTCAGCTGGGCGGGGGAAAGAGCAAAAGAATTCGTCATTTATAACCCCAATCATATCGCGGATATGATAGATGACGACGTGGTTCCGATCCCTCCGGGCACCTTCCAGCCGCATATTGACGGCGCAGAGGAGGAGCTTACAGAGACCTGCTGGAAAAACGCAAAGGAAAAATACGGCGATCCCGTACCCGAAGACGTAGGCCCAAGGCTTCAAAAGGAGCTGGATTCCATCATCAAGCACGGCTATGCTGTGCTGTACGTCATCGCAAAAAGGCTTGTTAAAAATTCCGAGGAGCACGGCTATCTTGTAGGCTCAAGAGGTTCGGTCGGTTCCTCGCTCGTGGCGCATCTCGGCGGTATATCGGAGGTCAATCCGCTTCCGCCGCATTACGTGTGCCCCAAGTGCAAGCACAGCGAATTTATTAAGGACGGTACCGTCGGCTCCGGTTTTGATCTTCCGCCCAAGAACTGTCCGCACTGCGGCACGCCTATGGACAGAGACGGGCATGAGATCCCGTTTGAGACCTTCCTTGGTTTTGACGGCGATAAGGAGCCGGATATAGACCTGAATTTCAGCGGCGATTTCCAATCCCAGTCGCATAAATTTACGGAAGAGCTGTTCGGCAAGACCCACGTTTTTAAAGCCGGCACCACTTCTACCGTGGCGGATAAAACGGCTTACGGTTATGTAAAAAAATACCTTGAAGAGCGCGGCTTAAAGGTTCCCAAGGCGGAGGAGGACAGGCTCACCGCCGGCTGCACGGGCATCAAGCGCACCACGGGTCAGCACCCCGGCGGCATGGTTGTCGTTCCCGCCGAATATGAGGTGGAGGATTTTACGCCCGTTCAGTATCCGTCTGACGATGCTTCTAAGGAGACCCTTACAACGCATTTTGATTTCAAAAATGCGCTTCATGATACTTTGCTCAAGCTGGATGAGCTCGGCCACGATGTTCCCACGCTCTATAAATTTATTGAGGACGCGACCGGCATCCCGGTTATGGATGTGGATATATGTGACCCCAAGCTTTATCAGATGCTTACTTCCACAGAGCCGATCGGCGTTTCACCTGAGGATATTGATTGCCAAACCAGCACGCTTTCCATTCCCGAAATGGGCACGCCGTTCACGCTCAGCATGCTTGTGGAGGCGCAGCCCAAAACGTTTTCGGATCTGCTTCAGATCTCCGGTCTTTCGCATGGCACGGATGTTTGGCTTGGCAATGCGCAGGAGCTGATCCATAACGGCACCTGCACCATATCCGAGGTAATCGGCTGCCGAGACGGCATTATGACTTACCTTATACATAAAGCAGAACAATATGAGGAAAAGACAGGTAAACCCTCGCCCCTTTCAAAAAAAGATTGCTTCAAAATAATGGAGATCACAAGAAAGGGCAAAGCGCCGAAAGAACTTCCTCCCTATGAGGAAAGAATGAAGGAGATCGGCGTGGAGCAGTGGTACATAGATTCCTGCTATAAAATTAAATACATGTTCCCCAAGGCGCATGCTGCGGCATATGTTATCGCTGCGCTTCGCCTCGGCTGGTATAAGATATACTATCCCGTTGAGTATTACAGTGCGTTCTTTACCGTCCGCGGCGGCGATCTTGACGCTGCTGCCGCGGTTGCCGGCAAGAGCGCCGTTAAAGCCAAAATGGCGGAGATCAAAGCCCATAAGGAAAACGGCACCATAACGCAAAAGGAGAGCGATACTTACGTTATCCTGCAGATCGTTATAGAAATGCTTTGCCGCGGCATTGAGTTCCTGCCCGTTGATCTTTATAAATCAGACTGGCGCGTTTATAAGATAGAAGACGGCAAGATACGCCTGCCGTTTACTGCAATAGCCGGTATCGGTGAAAACGCTGCACAGCAGATATCTGCCGCCGTCCATGACGGAAACGGTGATTTTCTCTCCTGCGACGATCTTATGGCGCGCGCCGGCATCGGTCAAAGCGTTGTGGATTCGCTGCGAGAGGTAGGCGCTCTCGGCGATCTTCCCGCAAGCAACCAGATCTCGCTGTTCGGTTTTTAGTTGACAAGTACAATTCAATGTGGTAGCATATTAAAGCGTTAACACGCTAAAGTATTCTGACGGAGTAGCAATATGAACAGATATGCAAAGCTCACGCCTCAGGGCAGCAGAGATCTGCTCTTTGAGGAATGTGACGACAGAAAAAAGATAGAAACTACGCTTTCACAGTTATATAAGGAAAAAAACTACCGCAAGGTCATCACCCCGGCTATAGAGTATATAGACGTTTTTGAAAACGATACGGGTATGGAATCGGATATTATGTATAAGCTTACCGATGCTTACGGCAAAACTACCGTTTTGCGCCCGGATAACACAATGCCCATTGCCCGCCTTGTTGCAACAAGGCTCAGCAGCGCGGATTTCCCGGTAAGGCTTTATTATAATCAGAATGTTTTTTCCAGAAATAAAGCCTATGCCGGCAGAACGGATGAGATTCCGCAAAGCGGTATAGAGCTTATAGGCGACGGCTCTGCCGATGCCGATATGGAAGTGCTTACCATGGCGCTGGAGGCGCTTGAACGTTCCGATCTGAAGTCCTATTCGCTTGAGATCGGCCATGCGGACTTTTTCAACGCCATCCTTGATGATATGGATATAGATTCCTCCCAAAAAGCGGAGATATGCTCGCTTACGGAAAGCAAAAATTTTGCTGCCCTGAGCGATCTGCTTTCCACAATAGGCGATACCGTGCAAACAAGAGTGCTCCGTATGCTTCCGCGCCTTTTCGGCGGCCCGGAAGTGCTTGAAGAAGCAAAGCGCCTTTACTCTTCCGAACGGGCAAATGCCGCCCTTGATTACCTGGGAAATATCTATGATAAGCTCTGCGAGCGCGGCCACGGCAAGCATGTTATGATTGACCTCGGCCTCGTCAACCGCTCAAATTATTATACAGGCGTGATCTTCAGAGGCTATGCGGAGGGCTCCGGTGTTTCCGTCCTTTCCGGCGGTCGGTATGATAATCTGATCGCAAAATTCGGGCTGGACGCGCCCGCTATCGGTTTTGCCGTGGATATCAACGCCCTGTTTGACGTTATGCACGAGGTCATAAACGTAGAGCGTCCGCTCAGGATCGCGCTTACAAAAGGCAGGCTTGAAAAATCAAGCGTTAAGCTTTTCAAAATCATGGGGCTGGATACCGCTCAGCTTGAAAACAAAGGCAGAAGGCTCATCCTTCCCGTGGACGGATATGAAGCGGTGCTTTCCAAAGCGCCCGATGTCATAACTTATGTTGAGCACGGCGTGTGTGATATCGGCATCGTCGGCAAGGATACGATCGTGGAGCACGGCAGTTCGTTTTATGAGGTCATGGATCTCAATATCGGCAAGTGCCGCTTTGCGCTTGCCTGCCCGAAAGGCACGGATTTCTTCAGCGGCTATTCCAGAAAAACAGTCGCGTCCAAATACCCAAAGGTGGCAAAGGAATTTTTCCGTGCTCAGGGCATGGATGTGGACGTTATCAAAATAGAGGGCAGCGTGGAGCTTGCTCCGCTGCTCGGTCTTGCGGACGGTATCGTGGATATTGTTGAAACAGGCTCAACCCTGAAAGAAAACGGGCTTGAGGTCGTGGAGGAGATCATGCCCATCTCCGCAAGAGTAATCGTAAATATGGCTTCCATGAAACTCAGAAAGCAGGAGATCGAATCCTTCCTTTCCGATCTGGAGCTTGCAAGTAAAGTGTAAAAGAGGTCTTTAAATGAAAATTACAAAAGCAAACGGAAAAGCCGAGTACGCCGTTGTTGAAAATCTGAAAAAGCGCAGCGGGGAGACCGATCCTAAGATCTTAGAGATCGTTACCTCGATTATAAACGGCGTAAAGGAGGGCGGCGACGAGGCGGTTCGCGAATACACCTCTCGTTTTGACGGCAGCGTGCCTAAAAAAACCGTTATAGAAAAGAACGAGCTTCAGCAGTATCTTGATCTTGTTGACGATGATTTTAAAGCCGCCATTACGCGCGCACAGGAAAATATTTTCCGCTTTCATCAAAGGCAGGCGCAGCAAAGCTGGCTCACTACGGAGCAAAACGGCGTTATCATGGGTCAGCGCATCAGGGGCCTGCACAGAGTGGGCATCTACGTTCCCGGCGGCACTGCGGCATATCCGAGTTCCGTGCTTATGAATGCCGTTCCCGCAAAGATCGCAGGTGTAAAAGAGATTATAATGGTCACGCCCCCCGGCGCGGAGGGCAATCCCAATCCCTATATCATGGCTGCGGCGGCGGTCGCCGGTGTGGATAAAGTATTCCTTTGCGGCGGCGCGCAGGCAATAGCCGCCCTTGCTTACGGCACGGAAAAGATACCGAAGGTGGATAAGATCGTAGGCCCCGGCAATATCTTTGTTGCAACTGCAAAGCGGCTTCTTTACGGCGTTGTGGATATAGATATGGTCGCCGGCCCGTCTGAGATCCTGATCGTTGCGGATAAGTCTGCAAAGCCCGCTTTCCTTGCGGCTGATCTTATGAGCCAGGCAGAGCATGACCAAATGGCGTCCGCCATTCTGCTCACAACTTCAGAAACCGTTGCCCGCGCTACGGTAAAGGAAATCGAGCGGCAGATCAAATTCCTTGAAAGGCAGGAGATCATAGAACGCTCGCTTCAGGATTACGGCGAGATCATCGTTTGCGAGGATATGCAGCAGGCGATCAAATTTGCAAACGAGCTTGCGCCGGAGCATCTTGAAATGTGTGTGGAGGAGCCGCTGAAATATATAGGTATGCTGGATAACGCCGGCTCGGTATTTTTGGGCCATTGGTCGCCCGAGCCGCTCGGCGATTACTATGCCGGCCCCAACCATGTGCTGCCCACAAGCGGCACGGCAAGGTTCTTCAGCCCGCTGTCTGTAGACAGCTTTATCAAAAAATCTTCTTTCATTTATTATACGGAAGCGGAATTGAAAAAAGCGAAGGACGATATTATCACCCTTGCCGAAACAGAGGGCTTAACGGCGCACGCAAACAGTATAAAGGTCAGATTTTAATATGCGATTCAAAAGGATCGCGGCAGTTTTTGCCGTGATGGTGACGGCGCTTTTGTGCGCCTGCTCGGCGCCTGTAGGCAGTACGGAGAGCTTCTCTTCCACAGATGCCCAAAGCGGAATGCTTGCCGTGCATTTTATAGACGTAGGGCAGGGAGACAGCGAATTTATTGAATTGCCCGGCGGAGAAACGATGCTCATAGACGGCGGTGAAAGGGAATACGGGGAAACCGTTTGCAGCTATATCTCCTCGCTCGGTTACAGTGAGATCACCTATCTTGTTGCAACGCATCCGCATTCCGATCATATCGGCGGTCTGCCGCAGGTGCTTGCCGAATTTGATGTGGAAAATGTGTATATGCCGAATGTCTCGTCATCGTCCGCGATCTACGGCGAATTTCTGGACAGAGTTGAGGCAGAGGGCTGCATGGTTACGCAGGCGGCTGCGTCCGTGGGCGTTATAGATGAAAACGGGCTTTGCGCCGAATTTCTTGCGCCCGTAGAAGACGAATACAGCGAGCTTAATAATTATTCCGCTGTGCTTAAGCTGACTTACGGCAGCACTTCCTTTTTGTTTATGGGTGACGCCGAAGAACTTTCTGAGCAGCAGATCACGGCTGATGTTTCGGCAAACGTGATTAAGGTAGGTCACCACGGTTCCGATACCTCTTCTTCACAGCAGTTTGTGCAGCGCGTATCCCCGCAGTATGCCGTGTTTGAGGTGGGCAAGGACAATTCTTACGGTCATCCGTCCGCCGAAGCGGTCGGCCGCTGGCAGAATGCGGGCGCGCAGATCCTGCGCACGGATCTGCTCGGCAATATCGTGATCACGTCAGACGGCGAAGGCTTAACGGTCAATACTTCTCAGAACGCCGAAACGCCGGCTGAAACATCATCTCAGGCGCAGACTTCGGCAGAAACAACTTCTGCCGCGCAGCAGAGCGCCGAATATTCCTATATTTTAAATACTTCTTCTAAAAAGATACATCTGCCGGATTGTTCCTATGCTGCAAATATGTCTGAAAAGAATAAAGAATTCACTTCAAAATCAGTTGAACAGCTGGAAAGCGAGGGTTATACGCCCTGTAAAAACTGCATGGCGGATTACGATGAGGGTCATCATTAACAGAATTGAAAAAGATACGGCGGTTTTGGAACTTGAAAACGGCAAAACGGAAAACGCCCCTGTATGTCTTTTTGAAAATGCGGCGGAGGGCGGCGTATATCATATAACTGCCGATCCGTCTCAGGCGCAGGCGCTCAAAGCGCAGAATGAAGAAAAGCTCAAACGCCTGTTCGGCAGTTAAAATAATCTCGGAGGGTTATTATGAGAACGGCTCAGATTAACAGAAAAACGAAAGAAACTGATATCAGCCTTGCGCTTTCGCTGGACGGCGGCGCTGTGGAGATACATACCGGCATCGGTTTTTTTGATCATATGCTTACGGCTTTTGCCGTTCACGGCGGTTTTGGCCTTACGCTCAGCGTTAAGGGCGATCTTGAGGTCGATACCCACCATACGGTAGAGGATACGGGTATCGCGCTCGGATCCGCCATCAGGCAGGCGCTCGGTGATATGGGAGGCATCGCTCGCTACGGTTCGTTTTATGTTCCTATGGATGAAGCGCTTGCTTTTTGCGCGCTTGATATATCAAACAGACCGTATCTTGTTTTCAACGCGGATTTCGCAGAGGAAAGATGCGGCGATTACGAAACCTGCTGTACCGTGGAATTTTTCCGCGCCGTTGCGCAGAACGCGGGCATAACGCTCCATTTGAACGCGCTTTACGGCAGTAATTCGCACCATATTATTGAGGCGCTGTTCAAGGCGTTCGGTCATGCCCTTCATGCTGCCGTTGCGCAAAAGGACGGCGGCGTGCTCTCAACAAAAGGGGTGTTGTAATGATCATCTTGCCTGCCGTTGATATCATGGGCGGTAAACCCGTAAGGCTGTATAAGGGCGATTTCTCCACCGCCGGTCAGGTCGCCGAAAACGCTTTGGATACGGCAAAGGAATTTGAAAGCGCCGGCGCAGAGTGGATCCATATGGTGGATCTTGACGGCTCTTTGCAGAAAAAGCGCGTGAATACGGATATCTTTCTGAGCGTTGCCGAAAATACTTCTCTAAAAGTCGAGCTCGGCGGCGGTATCAGAACGATGCAGGATATTGAATTTTACCTGTCGGGCGGTATTTCAAGAGTGATCCTCGGTTCTGTCGCACTGAAAGACCCGCAGCTCGTCAAAGAGGCTGCAGGGGAATTCGGAAATAAGATCGCTGTTGGCATAGACGCCAAAAACGGCTATGCCGCTGCAGAGGGCTGGACGCAGACTTCCGATATCTATTTTACCGAGCTTGCAAAAAAAATGGAGCAGTTTGGCGTGGAAACGATCATTTTTACCGATATTTCCAAGGATGGTACGCTTTCAGGCCCCAATCTTGCGCAGCTTGAAGAGATTGATCATGCCGTTTCCTGCAATATCATCGCCTCCGGCGGTATTACGAATATAGAGGATATCAAAGCGCTGAAATCACTGTCGCTTTACGGTGCAATCTGCGGCAAAAGCATTTACAGCGGCACGCTTGATCTGAAAGAAGCGCTGGAGGTGTGTAAAACATGACGGTGGATATTGAAAGATATTTTAAGAAATCAGAGCTGATCCCGGCTGTTATTCAGGAGCACGGCACCGGGCAGGTGCTTATGCTTGCGTATATGAACCGGGAATCACTGAAAAAAACGCTTGAAACGGGCTATACCTGGTTCTGGTCAAGAAGCAGGCAGGAGCTTTGGAATAAGGGCGCCACAAGCGGTCATCTGCAAAAGATCGTTTCCGTATACGGAGATTGTGATGACGATACCTTGCTTATAGAGGTTATACAAACAGGCGCCGCCTGCCATACCGGCAGCCACAGCTGCTTTTTTAATAAAATAAAGGATTTTGAGTAAAATGGATTATATCAAAAATGAATATCAGGTCATTATAGACAGAAAAAACGAAAAAGCCG
>CHCFR05602__coassemble_764_pt1 | contig 15998 bp, 16 predicted proteins | sample CHCFR05602__metabat2_low_PE_017 | metagenome-assembled genome bin CHCFR05602
TGCGGCAGTTTGTTGGAGAATTTTATGGAGCTTTTGAAGCAGAAGATCAAAGATGAGGGCGAGGTATATGAGGGCAATATCCTAAAAGTGGATTGCTTTTTGAACCACCAGATAGATATTCCTTTCCTGCGCGAGGTGGGCAGGGAATTTCACCGCCTTTTCAAGGATGATAAAATAAATAAGATACTTACCATTGAAGCCTCCGGCATCGCTATAGGCTCTATGGTTGCGCAGGAATTTGAATGCCCGCTCGTTTTTGCCAAAAAGAACAAGACAAAAAATATCGCGGGCGATGTTTATGAAACGCCTGTTGAGTCCTTTACCCACGGTACAACGTATAACGTTATGGTGTCCAAACGTTTCCTCGGCGAGGGGGACAGAGTGCTTATCGTAGATGATTTCCTTGCTGTCGGAAACGCCATGCGCGGTCTGATTCAGATCGTTAAGGACAGCGGCGCCTATCTTGCCGGCTGCGGAGCCGTAATAGAAAAGGGTTACCAGCACGGGGGCGACGAGATCCGCAAAAGCGGCGTGCGCGTGGAAAGCCTTGCCGTCATAGAAAGCATGGATTCCAAAACGGGAGAGATTATCTTCCGCTGATCGGTTAAATATAAATCGGGTTATCAGGCTTGCGCCTTTTAATAATTAAATTTTTTTCGGAGGTAGAAAAATGAAATTGGCAAAAAAGATCATGGCGATTGTCCTTTCCGCCCTGCTTGTTGCGGCTTGCTTTGCCGGATGCTCGGCAGCGCCGGAAGGCGAAGGGGATAATAGCGCAATGAAAGTAGGATTTATTTTCCTGCATGATGAAAACTCAACCTATGATAAGAACTTTATTACCGCAGCCGAGGAAGCCTGCGAGGCTATGGGCGTTGAAATGCTCAGCAGAACCAACATCAATGAAGATGATGCTTGTTACACTGCCGCCGCAGAGCTTGTTGACGAGGGCTGCGATATTATTTTTGCAGACAGCTTCGGCCACGAAGATTATATGATCCAGGCTGCCACGGATTTCCCGGATGTGCAGTTCCTGCACGCTACCGGAACCAAAGCGCATACGGAAAACCTCAGCAACTTCCATAACGCATTCGCCTCTATCTATGAGGGCAGATATCTTGCAGGCGTTGCAGCCGGCATGAAGCTCAATGAGATGATCGCTGCCGGCGAGATCACGGAAGATCAGGCAAAGATGGGCTACGTCGGCGCCTATACTTACGCAGAAGTTATTTCCGGCTACACCTCCTTCTATCTCGGCGCAAAGAGCGTTTGCCCGTCCGTAACGATGGAAGTTACCTTTACCGGCTCCTGGTATGATGAAACGGCTGAAAAAGAAGGCGCTGAAAAGCTGATCAACGACGGCTGCGTACTCATTTCTCAGCATGCGGATTCCATGGGCGCGCCCACAGCTTGCGAGAATGCAGGTGTTCCCAATGTTTCCTATAACGGCTCCACTATCTCGGCATGCCCCAATACGTTCATCGTTTCCTCAAGAATCGATTGGGCACCGTACCTTGAATACGCCATCCAGTGCGTAATGGACGGCACGGAGATCGGCTATGACTGGACCGGTACACTGGATACTGGCTCCGTTGTCCTTACCGATGTAAATACTGCCGCTGCTGCCGAGGGCACGCAGGAAAAGATAGACGAGGTAAAAGCTGAGCTTGAAGCCGGTACGCTTCATGTATTTGACACCTCAACCTTTACCGTAACCGTTACGGAGGACAAGAATGTAAACGCTACCGTTGATGAAAACGGTCATCTTACAAGCTATATGGCGGATGTGGATACGGACGCTGCCTATACGCCGGATACAGAGGCTGTTGCAGACGGATATTTCCATGAGTCCGAATATCGTTCGGCTCCGTATTTTGACATTCAGATCGACGGTATCGATCTTCTTGATACTGCGTTCTGATCCTAATAACAATCATTGTGAATCACTTTACCCGTGGCCGTTTCGGCGGTCACGGTGTAATGTTTTTTGGAGACAATAATGAGCGAAGCTTTAGCTATTGAATTAAAAGGCATTTCAAAATATTTCGGCGATGTTGTTGCCAACAAGGATATAAGCCTTTCCGTGAAAAGGGGAGAGATTCTTGCGATCCTCGGTGAAAATGGCTCCGGAAAAACAACGCTTATGAATATGGTGTCCGGCATCTATTACCCGGATGAAGGCCAGATCTTTGTGAACGGCAGGGAAGTCATCATCAGATCTCCCAAAGATGCTTTTAAATATAAGATCGGCATGATCCATCAGCACTTTAAGCTTGTTGATGTGTTTACGGCTACGGAAAATATCGTTCTCGGCGTTGAAGAAAAAAAGAGATTTAAAATCAAGGAAGCGGAAAAACGAGTTAAGGAGATTACGGAAAAATACGGTTTTTCCATTGATCTAAAGAAAAAAGTTTATGAGATGTCCGTTTCGGAAAAGCAGACCGTTGAGATCATTAAAGTGCTTTACAGGGGCGCCGATATCCTCATCCTCGATGAGCCTACGGCAGTTCTGACCCCGCAGGAAACGCAAAAGCTTTTTGCCGTTTTGCGCAAGATGAAACAGGATAACAAATCCATAATCATCATCACGCACAAGCTGAATGAGGTCTTGGAGATCTCTGACCGCGTTACCACACTCAGAAAGGGTAAGTATGCCGGCGCAGTGAACACTGCGGATGCTGACGAACAGTTGCTTACGGAGATGATGGTCGGTGAAAAGGTCGATCTGAATATCCACCGTGAGCTGCCGGTCTCTCCAAAGGAAAGGCTGGAGGTTCAGGATCTTTGCGTGATGAAGGATGACGGTTCTTTTGCCCTTGAGAACGTTGCCTTTAAGGCGTACGGCGGCGAGATACTCGGTGTTGCCGGCATTTCCGGCTGCGGTCAAAAGGAACTTCTTGAGTCCATTGCCGGTCTGCAGGAGGCAACGAAAAAATCAAGCGTGCTTTACAAGCCGGATGAACTCGGCCCCCAGCAGCTTGTGGGCAAAACGCCGGAGGAGATAAGAAAGCTCGGCATTGCGCTTTCCTTTGTGCCGGAAGACCGGCTCGGCATGGGCCTCGTCGGCGATATGGATATTATAGACAATATGATGCTTCGTTCCTACAGAGACGGACGCTCGGTTTTTCTGGACAGAAAAGGGCCGAAGCAGCTGGCGGACAGAATTATCGATAAATTAGAGGTAGTTACCCCCGGGCCGACGACGCCGGTAAGAAGGCTTTCGGGCGGCAATGTGCAAAAAGTGCTTGTCGGCAGGGAGATCGCTTCCAACCCCAAGGTGCTTATGGTCGCCTATCCGGTCAGAGGGCTCGATATCAATTCGTCCTATACGATCTATAATCTGCTCAATGAGCAGAAAAAAGCAGGCACCGCCGTTATCTTCGTCGGCGAGGACCTTGATGTTCTGCTGGAGCTTTGCGACAGGATCATGGTTCTCAACAGCGGAAGAGTAACCGGTATCGTTGACGCAAGAACGGCAACGAAAGAGGAGATAGGACTTTTAATGACTAAGAGTATAATGGAGGAGGGCGCCTGATGGGTAAAAGCAAAACAACACATGAGCCGCTTTTTCATGTTGCCAAAAGAGATGCCCTCTCCGGCAAAAGGTCTTGGCTCATACGAATCGGATCAATCGTTGCGGCGCTGATCGTTTGCGCGGTCGTCACCATGCTGCTGACGGGCGAAAATCCCCTCAGCGTCTATTCCACCATGGTTGAAGGCGCATTCGGCAGTGAAAGAAAAATCTGGAGTCTGCTGCAAAATCTGGCAATGCTTTTGTGCATTTCCCTTGCCGTTACCCCTGCGTTTAAAATGCGGTTTTGGAATATCGGCGCAGAGGGGCAGGTGCTCATCGGCGGCCTTGCCACCGCAGCGTGTATGATATGCCTCGGCGGCAAAGTTTCCAATGCGCTTTTGCTTATCATTATGCTGGTGTGCAGCATTTTGGCGGGCGCCTTATGGGCGCTTATACCCGCGTTTTTTAAGGCAAAATTCAATACGAATGAAACACTGTTTACACTTATGATGAATTATGTCGGTATTCAGCTCGTGTCCTATTTTTGTATGTATTGGGAAAATCCCAAGGGCTCCGGCAAGATCGGCATTATCAACAGAGAAACGCACATAGGCTGGCTTCCCACCATCGGCGAATATGATTACCTGCTCAATATCATCATCGTTTTACTTATTACGGTTGCCATGTATGTCTATCTCAAATACAGCAAGCACGGGTATGAGATCGCCGTCGTCGGCGAAAGCGAAAACACCGCGAAATATGTGGGTATCAACGTTAAAAAAGTTATCCTCAGAACGATGTTCCTTTCCGGCGCCATATGCGGTATAGCCGGTCTGCTGCTGGTCGGCGGCACCAATCATACGATCAGCACAACCACTGCGGATGGCAGGGGCTTTACCGCTATCATGGTTTCATGGCTTGCCAAATTTAACCCGATTTATATGATACTGACCGCATTTCTCCTCGTTTTTCTGGATGCAGGCGCAGGTCAGATCTCCATGGTGTTTGGGCTTAATGAATCGTTTTCCGATATTATTACGGGCATCATACTGTTCTTTATCATCGGCAGCGAATTCTTTATAAATTATCAGCTCAAATTCCGTCACACGAAAAGGAGGTAAAGCGATATGGAAACCTTGATTACTTTTCTCCACAGGGCGATCGTTCAGGGAATTCCGCTGCTTTACGGCTCCACCGGCGAGATCCTTACTGAAAAATCGGGAAACCTGAATCTCGGTATTCCCGGCGTTATGTATATCGGCGGCATGAGCGGCGTTATCGGGGCGTTTTTCTATGAGAATTCCTTGGATTCCCCTGCAGACGCAAACGGCTTCCTTGCTGTTATCATTCCGCTTTTAAGCTGCGCGTTAGGCTCCCTTTTGGCCGGATTGATCTACTGCTTCCTTACGGTCACATTAAGAGCGAATCAGAACGTCACCGGCCTTGCGCTTACAACCTTCGGCACCGGGTTCGGTAATTTCTTCGGCGGTTCGCTTATAAAGATCACGGGCGCCGACGTCCCATCCGTTGCACTTACAACAACAAGCAATTATTTCAGAACGACGCTCCCCGGTGCGGAAAGCACCGGCTGGTTCGGCGAACTCTTCCTTTCTTACGGTTTTCTTGCCTATGCGGCGATCATCATTGCGCTTTTGTGTTCCTTCTTTTTGAATCACACAAAAAAAGGCCTGCACCTTCGCGCGGTAGGCGAGAATCCTGCAACGGCAGATGCCGCAGGAATCAATGTAGAGCGTTCAAAATATGCGGCAACCTGTATAGGCTCCGTAATAGCCGGCCTAGGCGGTCTGTACTATGTAATGGATTACGCCTGCGGCGTTTGGTCTAACGACGGATTCGGAGACAGAGGCTGGCTTGCGATAGCGCTTGTTATCTTTGCTATTTGGCGGCCAAATCTGGGTATACTCGGTTCCATCGTTTTCGGCGGCCTTTACATCGTTTATCTCTATGTTCCCGGCGCCTTAAGAACGCAGGAGCTTTATAAAACCATTCCCTACCTGGTTACGATCATTGTTCTTATTATGGTCAGCGTAAGAAATAAAAAGGAAAATCAGGGGCCTGCGTCTCTCGGCCTTTCGTATTTCAGAGAGGAAAGATAGTCTATGCACAAAGATGTTGAACGGATTCTTGTTTCCGAAGAAGAGCTTAGGCAGATCAATGAACGCCTCGGCAGGCAGATAACCAAGGATTTTCAGGGCAAAGATCTGCTCGTGCTCGGCATATTAAAGGGCTGCGTGTTTTTTATGACGGATCTAGTGCGCAGGATCGAATTGCCTATGGGAATTGATTTTATGTCTGTTTCCTCTTACGGCAGCGGCACGGAATCCACCGGCCGCGTCAAGATCACCAAGGATATAGATATAGATCTCAACGGCCTAGATGTGCTTATCGTGGAAGATATTTTAGACAGCGGCAGAACGCTGAAATACGTTTCCGATATTTTAAAAACGCGCGGCGCAAGATCGATCAGCATCGTTACGCTGCTGGATAAGCCGGAAAGGCGCGTTGCGGATATTTCTCCGGATTATGTCGGCTGCAGCGTTCCGGATGAATTTGTTGTCGGCTACGGTCTTGATTATGATCAGAAATACCGGAATCTGCCCTATATCGGCGCTTTGAAGCGCAGTATTTATGAATAAGATGTTTTGCCTTATCCCTGCCCGGATTCCTTCGGGCAGGGCGTTTTTTTTACCGTTTTTTAATTTTTTGGTAAAAATTCATATTATTTCATACTCGATTTTGTAATATTTATTTTAAAAATATAAAAAAAGTTGTTTATTTTGTAATTATTAAATGATATAATATTACAAATAAAATGGTAAATTAGGCGTATCGCGCATCATGCAGGGGAGGTGACGGCTTGAAATGGTTTAAATTGACAGCAGTTGTTTTGCTTACGGCATTGCTGCTCAGCGGCTGTTCTTTCAGGCTTGCATCTTCGGTGGACGAGCTGATCTCGCCCGTTTCGCCCCAGGGCGATGACGCGGATATTCAAAAGGCGCTTTCGTCATACATAAGCGGCGGCTACTCGTTGAAAACGCCCTCCGGAGGAGATTTCACAACGGCTTTCAGCTTTTTTGATTTTGACGGCGATTCTCAGGAGGAATCCGTTGCTTTCTATGAACCGGAAACAACGCCCGGCAGGATCAGTATGGCGGTCATTGATAAAACGGCAGACGGCTGGTCCGTGGTCTGCAATATAAGCAGCGAATGCTCTGATGTTTACTCGCTTTCTTTTTCCGATCTCACGGGTGACGGCGTTTATGAGTTCGTTGTGCTTTGGGACGTGATCAGTAATTCCGTAAATCATGTTCTTTCCGTATATCAGCAGTCTTCTTCCGGCTCGCTTTCACTTGCGCCGCTCGGCGCGGATATGACGGTCAATAACTGCATAGCCGTGGATATGGATCTTGATTCCGTAAACGAAATGCTGGTCTTTACGATCGATTCCGGCGATTCGGTTTCTGCGTCCGCCACGCTTTACGGATATTCTGAAAACGGCAGGGAAACGCTTGGAAGAACACGGCTTGACGGGCATATCATCTATTACGACCTGATCCAGTACGACGTGGATGATGACCGCGTTTATATTTATGCCGACGCCGTGAAGTCAGACGGTACCCAGATGCTTACCGAGGTGATCTATTGGTCTGATTATTACAACACCATAGTTTCGCCGTTTTACAGCTATTCAAGCGGTGTCACAAACGAAACCTCCCGCTCCGTTATGCTCGGCTGCGAGGATGTGGACGAAGACGGTATTATTGAAATACCTGCCGATTCTCAAAAAGACTCCATGCCGTCAGACGTCTATGCCGTTGACTGGAAAAAATACGATTCCTCCGTTCTGGTAGACGCCTGCAGTTCACTGGTTGTAATAAAGGATCAATATCAGCTGATCATTTCTGATGAATTCTTTGATGATATACAGGTTTCTTATTCACCCGAAAGCTCCTTGCTTACCGTTTCAGACGGGGCTGATAATATGCTGTTTTCGGTAATGTGCGTGCTCAAGGCGCATTATAACGAAACCTCTGCGCAGTACAGCGGCTATACGCCTGTGCTGGAAAGCTCCGGCTATGTTTATCTCGTTCAGACCGGGGAAAGCGGTGAGGCCGATTTTTCGGCAGACGCCGTTAAAACAATGCTCAGAACTGATAAAGGAGAATAGTTTATGAAAAAAGTTCTTGTTGCGGAAGACGAGGAATCCATCCGCGAATTTATTGTTATCAATCTAACAAGAAGCGGATATGACGTGGAGCAGGCGGAAAACGGCGCCGTAGCCCTTGACCTTTTTTCAAAGGACGAGGCTGCGTTTGACGTTGCTATCCTTGATATCATGATGCCTGAGGTGGACGGGCTTACCGTCTGCAAGGAGCTTCGCAAAAGATCCTCCGATCTCGGCATAATCATGCTCTCTGCCAAAACGCAGGAGATGGATAAGGTCACCGGCCTGCTTGTCGGCGCGGACGATTATGTTACAAAGCCTTTTTCACCAAGCGAACTCATGGCAAGGGTGGACGCAGTTTACCGCAGGGTAGAAATGATGCGCGGATTCAGAAAAGTGGATTATTCGCAGGATATTATCCGTCTTGATGAATTTGAACTGAATCTGAGAAACCGTACCCTTTCCAAAGCCGGCAAGCCGGTAGAGCTTACGCAGGTAGAGTTCCAGATTGTGGAGTATTTTTTCAAGAATCCAAACGCCGCTCTGAGCAGAACCAATATTTTAAAACACGTGTGGGGCGAGAATTATTACGGCGATGAAAAGATCGTAGACGTAAATATCCGCCGGTTAAGAATGAAAATAGAGGATAATCCCTCCTCACCCGTAAGGCTCGTAACCATATGGGGCCTCGGATATAAATGGATAACATCGGATAATAAATCGTAAGAAGAGTTATAAATGAAGAAAAAGCTTGCTAAAAAATTACATAGTTTCAGAATAGACGGGCTTACAAAAAGGTATTTTCTCAATATACTGCTGGTTGTTATTGTCCTTCTGATTGCGGCATTCTTTGCGGCAAGCGTGTTTATTAAAAATTATTACTACGGCTCCGTAAGCAATATTATCGAATCCGGCGCGTCGGCCAATTCGGCGGAATATTTTTCGGCAAATCTTGATTCGGGCATGTCGCTGGAGACCTCTGCGGCTCAGTTTATAGACAGCTATCCCTACAAAGAAAAAACGACCGTTTGGGTAATCAATAACGATGGCGAAGTGATTGCCTCTTCAAACGGCTTTATCATTAAAGATTGCATTATGCCGGATTATGAATCGGCTATGTCGGGTAATGAAGGCACCGGCGAATATGTTGGCAGAATAACCGAAAACGGCGATAAGATCATGGCGTTCACGCGCGTCATTCAGAATTCCCGCGGCACAAATGTGGGCGCCGTTCGTGTTATGACATCTATAGGTGAAGTAGACGCGCAGATCAGCGCCCTTATCATCATCCTGTTTTTCATCATTCTGTTTATCTTTGCCATAATCCTGCTGTCCAACCTGTTCTTTATCAGGTCCATTATTATCCCGATACGCGAGATCACCGAAACAACCAAAAAGATAGCAGGCGGCAAGCTGGATTCAAGAATTGAAAAGAAGTATGACGATGAGATAGGTAATCTCTGCGATTCTATTAACTCCATGGCGTCAGAGATCGCAACCGCAGATAAAATGAAAAACGATTTTATTTCAACCATATCTCACGAGCTGAGAACGCCGCTCACTTCTATAAAAGGCTGGGCGGAAACGCTGTTTTACAGCAAAGAGATCCAGCAGGACGAGCTTACCGTAAAAGGTCTGCAGGTCATCGTTAAGGAAGCGGGAAGGCTGGAGGGCTTTGTTGAGGAACTGCTTGATTTCAGCCGCCTTCAAAGCGGCAGAATGATCCTCAGGCTTGTAAAGACGGACATCTTTGCGGAGCTGGGTGAGACCGTGTTCACGTTCTGCGAAAGGGCTATGAGAGAGGGAATAGAAGTGAGATACAGCATTCCCGAGATTGCTGCCCCGGCTGATGCGGATCCGAACAGGCTAAAGCAGGTGTTTATGAACATTCTTGATAACGCGCTGAAATACTCGCGCGCACCCAGCAAGATATTCGTTAAGGCGGAGTTTGCACAGCTCAACGATGCGCCCGCCGTAAAGATCTCTGTTGCAGACCAGGGCTGCGGAATATCCAAAGAGGATTTGCCCCATGTGTTTGATAAATTTTATAAAGCCAATGTTTCGGTAAGAGGCTCGGGTATAGGCCTTGCCGTAACCAACGAAATCGTAAATCTCCACAAGGGTAAGCTGGAAATAGACAGCGAAGAGGGCAGAGGTACGCTGGTAACGATCTATCTTCCCGTGGACAGTATGCCGTCTAAGCAGGAGATAGATATTGCTTCTGCCAATCAGCAGCAGATAGCGGATGAGGATATAACTCTGAAAGGTGAATGATAAATGAGTAAAAAAACGCACAAAACTTCTGTCGGCGGTCAGGCGCTGATAGAAGGCGTTATGATGCAGGGGCCGCGCGGTATGGCAACAGCCGTCAGAAAACCGGACGGCGAGATATTGACGGAATATCACACGATCAAGCTCCTGCGCAATAAAAATAAATTTTTCAATATTCCCATTATCCGCGGTATAGTGGGATTCGTTGAATCCATGGTCATGGGCTATAAAACGCTGATGTACTCTGCCGAGGTCTCCGGTATGGAGGATTTTGAAGAACAGGATATGAGCAAGTTTGAACGCTGGCTCAATGATAAATTCGGAGAAAAGCTTGTAAGCTTCGTGGCTACCATTGGCTCAATACTCGGAGTTGTTCTGGCGTTCCTTTTGTTTTTCTATCTGCCCGTTCTCGTTTTTAATAAGGCTAACGAGTGGTCCGGCGGCGACATAACAGATTATCAGGGCCTTATAGAGGGCGTTATGAAGATATTGATCTTTGTAATATATATTGCCGCTGTGAGCCGAATGAAAGATATCAAAAGGCTCTTTATGTATCACGGCGCGGAGCATAAGTCGATCGCCTGCTATGAGGCGGGGCTTGATCTTACGGTTGAAAACGCCAAAAAGTGCACGCGCTTTCATCCAAGATGCGGCACGTCGTTTATCTTTGTTGTGCTGATCTTCAGTATCATCGTTTATACGATCGTTGCTAAGATCTTTCCCGAGATCGCCGCTGTCAGAGTTTTATGGCTTGTTCTTAAGCTTGCGTTTTTGCCCATCATTATGGGTGTTTGCTACGAGTTTATCAGATATGCCGGCAGGCATGATAATCTTTTTGTAAAAATCGTTTCCGCCCCGGGGCTTTGGATGCAGCGCCTCACCACCAAAGAGCCTACGGACGATATTCTTGAAGTAGGTATCGCCGCAATAAAAGCGGTCATTACGGATAACCCGGAGGACGATGAAATAAAGTGACGCTGAAAGACGCTTTTAACTACTGTGTTTATTTTCTAAGCGCAAACGGCGTTGATGAGGCGGAATTCAAGGCGCTTTGCATCGTATGCAGCATAGCCGGTATCAAAAACAGCGAATATGAAGCCCATAGGGAAGATACGGTTATGCTAAAGCCGGTTGCAGATGCCCTGTGGCGGCTCAAAAGCGGCGAGCCGCTTCAGTACGTGCTTGGTAAATGGGATTTCTATGAATCGGAATTTTCTGTCGGCAAGGGTGTGCTGATCCCTCGCCCCGAAACCGAAGAACTTACGCAGCTTGCCGTTGAGAGGGCAAAAGCGCTCCCGTCGCCGCTCGTTTACGATCTTTGCGCCGGCAGCGGCTGTATAGGCATCAGCATTGCAAAAGCGGTACCTGCGGCAAAGGTCTGCTGTGTGGAAAAAAGCGCAGACGCAATGCCGTATCTTTTAAAGAATTCGGAAGGCGTGAACAACGTTCATCCCGTCTTGGGTGATGTATTTGCTGTTTCTGCTTTTAATATCACGGAAAACAGTATTGATATTCTTGTTTCAAATCCGCCGTATATCCGTTCAGACGATATACAGTCGCTCCAGCGTGAGGTGCAGTTTGAGCCGAAAGAAGCGCTTGACGGCGGTACTGACGGACTTGATTTTTACAGGTGCATTATAAAAAAAATGGAAAGCCTTTTTAAAACCGGAAGGCTGGTTGCTGTTCGAGATCGGCGAAGATCAGGGCGCAGCAGTGTCCTCTCTGCTGGAGGAATACGGTTATAAAAATATTACGGTCAAGCGCGATATGTACGGTAACGAACGTATCGCTACAGCGCGGAAATAACGGTGATTTTTTATGAGTTCAATAATCAGTGAGATATTAAGCGGCAATTTTGCAGTCGTTGTATACATGGTGATCGCAAGGGCTATCGTTGTCTTTCTTTGCCTGCCTGTCCACGAGCTTTGCCACGGCCTTGCCGCATATAAGCTTGGGGATGATACTGCCAAAAAACTCGGCAGGCTGTCGTTCAACCCCATCGCGCATCTTGATCCCATCGGCACGATCATGATTTTCCTTTTCGGCATAGGCTATGCAAAACCGGTGCCGATCAATCCGCTTAAGTTCAAGGATTACAGAAAAGGCGTAGCGCTTACGGCGCTCGCCGGGCCTGTTTCAAATCTTGTTATGGCTTTCATTGCCGCGTTTATTTCCGCCGCTCTGGATCACTTTTTCGGCGGCGTTGCGGTCGTAAGCATCCTTGCGTCGCTTATTTCCCTAACAGCCAGCATCAACATTTCGCTTGCCGTTTTCAATCTGTTGCCGATCCCTCCGTTGGACGGCTCACGTGTGCTTGCAGTGATCCTGCCGGACAGGCTTTATGAAAAGTATTTCCGCTATGAGCGCTATATCATGATCGCGCTTATGATTCTCCTGTTCACAGGCATTCTCAATATCCCGCTCGCTTTTCTGAACAGAATATTTTCAAACTTTATATTCTTCATTCCGAATCTCATCTTCGGTTAAAGAGGTAGTATGCAGCAGATAAATTACAAATTAGAGGTGTTTGAAGGCCCTATGGATCTTCTTTTACACCTTATTTCAAAGCATAAACTGAATATCAACGATATACCCATCGTTGAACTTGTCAATCAGTATCTTGATTACGTGCGCCGGATGGAGGATGCGGATTTTGAGATCGCCGGCGATTTTCTTGAAATGGCGGCAAGACTCATATACATAAAAACGGTGTCGCTCCTGCCGCGTCATGAAGAGGCGGAGCAGCTTAAAAAGGAACTTACGGGCGAGCTTATCGAATACCGCGACTGCAAACTGATGGCTAAAAAGCTCAGCGAGCAGACGGACGGCTTTAACCGTTTCGTGCGTGAGCCGCAGGAGGGCTATGTAAATTATGATTACGAGCGGTTTCACGAGGGCGAGGAGCTTTTGAACGCCTATATCTCCGCAGCAGGCAGAGCACAGCGCAAGCTGCCGCCGCCGGTGGATTCGTTCAGGCAGATCGTTGCAAGAAAATTTGTAAATGTTGCAACAAAAATAAGCTCTGTTATGGGCAAGCTCAAAAAGCGCGGCAGAGTCAAATTTTTAAAGCTATTCAGCGACGCGCAGTCAAAAAGCGATATCGTTGCTACGTTCCTTGCCGTGCTTGAACTTGCAAAAACGAAGCAGATCACGCTTGACGGCTCTATGGATAATCCCGATGTAATGATCGTTAGCGAGGTGGAGAGCGATGGATAAACAGAATAACGTGCTTGCACGGCTGGAAGCCATGCTTTTCGCCTGCGGAGATCCCGTAGAGGCTTCAAGGCTTGCCGATGTGCTGGAGCTTGATGTGGAAAGCGTAACCAAAATGCTCTCCCGCCTGGAAGATATTTATGCAGAGAGAGAAAGCGGGCTGAGGCTTATCAGGATAGACGGCAAATACCAGCTCTGTACCCGTGAAGAGTATGCAGACGATGTTCGCAAGCTGCTTGAGATAAAAAAGAATACGCCCCTTTCGCAGGCGGCGTTTGAAGTCTTGGCTATCATAGCTTATAATAAGACCGTTACAAAAAGTTTTATAGAGCAGATCAGGGGCGTCGATTGCTCCGGCTCTATCTCAAACCTTGTGCAAAAGGGGCTTATCGAAGAAAAGGGCAGGCTTGATCTACCCGGAAGGCCGCTTGTTTACGGTACAACAGACAGATTTTTGCGCTGCTTTTCGCTTTCAAGTCTTGACGATCTGCCCGATCTGCCTCAACATGAAGAAGAAAATAAAGAAAATGGCCAAACCACCTTGTTTGACGCGGATAAAAATGATACAATAGTAGAAGAAATCGGCGAAACGCAGGAAGAGGGCGAATAATGACAGCAGTGATCATCATAGCGGTTATCGTTATCCTTTTAGCCGCTGTTCTTTCCGTTTCGGCAACTTTTACGATAACATATACGAATAAATGGCAAACTAAGATCAGCATTTTGTGGATAGAAAAGGAGATCGAGTTAACCAAAATACTTGATTTTATCCTTTTTCCCAAAAATAAGGCAGAGCAGGTGAAAGCGCAAAAGGGAAAAAAGAAAAAGCCTGCCGCTGCGGATAAGCAGAAAGAGCAGAGTCTGCCGGCTGCGGAGGAAAAAGTACATGCCGCCGGTTCGGCGCCCGCTGAAGCGCCTGCCGAAGCCCCCGAAAATGCTGATACGAAGAAAAGCGGCAAGGGCAGCGCCGCGCAAAAGGAAAAAAAGCCGAATTACCTCAAAAATCTTTGGGATACAGAGGGTATCGTGGGTATCCTGTCGCTGGTTTCCAATATGCTTGAAACGGCGTCCGGCGCCGTAAGAACTTTAATGAAAGGCTTTCATATTTATTCCTTTTATGTTAAAATAATAGTCGGCGGCGGCGATGCAGACGAGATCGCCCGCGCGTACGGCAGAGTCTGCGCCTTTTATTACCCGTTTAAGGGCGCTGTGCTCGGCGGCATGAAAGTGGATAATTACGATGATCTCATCATGCCGGATTTCATCGCCCCGCGCAATGAATACGGCTTGCAGTTCATCGGCTCGGTCAGCGTAGGTCTGCTGCTTCGCGTTGTGCTAACCGCCGGCAAAATATTTGTTGTAAATTTAATTAAAAATAAATAATTTCTTTTAAGGAGAAAAGCGCTATGAAAGAAACACCCGTAAACAAAATTATGGAAAACACGCTCCAGAAAATGCGTGAGATGGTTGATGTTTCAACCATCATCGGCGAGCCTATGAAAACAGGCGATACCACATTGATCCCCGTTTCCAAGGTGTCCTACGGCTTTACAAGCGGCGGCACGGATCTCCCCTCCAAGCAGAATGCAGAGCTGTTCGGCGGTGGCGGCGGCGGCGGAATCTCCATTTCCCCGGTCGCTTTCATCGTTATTCAGGGCGAAAAGGTAAGAATGATGCAGATCAATAACTATACTTCTTCTGCAGACCGCGCGATCGCCATGATCCCCGAGCTGGTAGACCAGCTTTCACAGCTTCTTAAAGCAAAGGATTCGGATAAGCCTGCCGAGGAAGCTGCACCGGAAAAATAAATATAATAAATCGATCACCTGCATATAATTAGCGGGTGATTCATTTTGTTGCGGAAACTATCATTTGTTTTTTGCGCTTTGTTCGTATTTGCATTGATACCGGATCTAACTGCCTGTTCTGCTCAGATTTCGGCGGCGAGCGCCATCGTTATGGACGCGGATACATATGAGGTCCTTTATCAGAAAAATGCAGATGAACAGCGCTCCATAGCATCAACTACAAAAATACTGCCGTCGATCATAGCGTGCGAGAGCGGCAGACTCTCTGAGACCGTTACTGTAACCTGGGATATGGTCAATACGCACGGCTCTTTGCTCGGTCTGCGTGAGGGAGATCAGATCACACTCTATGACCTTGTTGCCGGTATGCTCCTGCCCTCCGGGAATGACGCGGCAAATGCCGCGGCGATCTTCCTTGCCGGCAGTCTTGAGGATTTTTCTGCCCTTATGAATGAAAAGGCACGGAGCCTTGGCATGGAGGCTTCCTATTTCGTTACGCCGTCAGGGCTGGACGAAGGAGACCACCATTCCACCGCGCGCGATATGGCGCTCCTCACCGCTTACGCCGTTAAAAACAGCGATTTTGCAGAAATCTTTGCAATGTCGTCTTACGAAGTTACCATAAACGGCGAAAAGCAGACGATATATAATCACAATCGCCTTTTGCAGGAGCTGGAGGGCTGTACGGGCGGGAAAACAGGCTTTACCGATAAAGCCGGCAGATGCCTTGTTTCAACCGCGCAGCGAAACGGCAATACGCTCGTTTGCGTAACGCTCGGCGCGCCGGATGACTGGAACGATCATAAAAAGCTTTATGAAGAGTGCTTTGCAAAGTATGAATCCTGCACGTTTACGGATACGATTGCCGTTCCTGCCGTCGGCGGCACAAAGAATGAGATAAACTGTGTCTACTCTGCAGAACTGCACGTGCTTAATAAAAATCTTGTAACCGTAGAGCTTTACGCTTTTCCGTTTGTTTATTGCCCCGTGTCTGCGGGCGATAAGCTTG